>Ga0208647_1000024_pt1 | contig 95640 bp, 80 predicted proteins | sample AntAceMetag02UKA_FD_184765 | JGI IMG/M metagenome (GOLD analysis project Ga0208647, IMG submission 184765) | Saline lake microbial communities from Ace Lake, Antarctica - Antarctic Ace Lake Metagenome 02UKA (SPAdes) (version 2) | ecosystem: Environmental > Aquatic > Non-marine Saline and... | reverse complement strand
TAGCTTTCATTACGTTGTTACTATAGATCGGGACTGCCACTGCGGCGAGTACACCGATGATGACGATTACGATCATCAACTCAACTAGTGAAAAACCACTATTTCTTTTCATCTTTGTTATCCTCCTAAAGGACTTCGTTCTTCGCATAAATGATGGGCTACCACGCCACATCAAAAAGCTGTCTATATTCCGCCCATAAGTGTACCCGTGACATTCATCGAAATATTGGATGGAAGGATGTCACCGGTCACACAGGTGATGGTAAAGGCAGAAGGGGAGCTCTCAATTGTATATGAATAATCAGTAAAATATTTTCCGGCCAAAGAGCCAGATGCAAGATTATGCCAGGATGAACCTATGACATAGCTACCATTGGCCATGCTTGGATATTCTCCATTCTGACCATAGTATATACGGAGTTGAGTTCTAATATTCCTGAGGGATGCATCAGCTTCACTCATCTTGGCTTTTGTCTCAGAATTTGAACTGATTGGAACAGCCACTGCTGCCAATGCGCCACTGATAAAAAGTACGATGGCTATCTCTATAATTGAAAATCCTCGGTTCGTTCTCATTGTGCTATCTCCTCTATTGGATTATTGAACTGCACAAAACTACTAAATGAGAGAGCCTCTTATATCGGGGTTATCCCTAATCTTGAATAGGAAATACCTCATGGAGAACATTGATACAGAGAAAAAAAGCTTAATATTTCTGGAGTTTAAGCTGTGCTATAGCCCAATTAGTTGCTATTTTTAACATTAATATGGTGGTCTTGAGAGGACTTCACTCTTATACTTCAAATCTGGCAGGGAATAAGAATACAGAATTTTATTCCATTTTAATGGAATATGCCTACAACGAACGAATGAAGGTGCGAGAATGATCTACAGAAAAACATATAATATGGTTCTGGATAAGCTCCGTGAGATCAAAGAAGATATTAAACAGAACAGTAAGGACATCAAACGGGCTGCCGATTTTGGCGATTTAAAAGAAAATGCTGAATATCATGCCGCCAAAGATAACCAGGCACTTCTCCACAATACCCAGCATCGTTTTGAAAAACACCTGAGTAATCAGATCGTTGAACCAAAGGACATAAAGACTAATGTTGTTTCATTTGGCACACGTGTGACCTATACCGATGGTGAGAACCCGATTACTGTTGCCATTGCCGGATCTGCCGAATATGAGCTGGAACTGTATGAGAATATAGTGACCACCTCTTCGCCATTTGCCCAAAAAATCATGGGGAAAAAGAAGGGCGACACCCTAACACTGGATCTTCCCGGTGGGACTAAAACCCTAACCATTACCGATATTCAAATCCTGGAATAAATGTTGGCAGCTATACGCCACCAATTTCTCCTTGATCCGGATATTAAATATCTGAATCATGGTTCCTTTGGAGCCTGTCCTAAGCCAGTATTTAAGGCTTATCAGGATTGGCAATTGGAGCTGGAGCGCAATCCCATCGATTATTTTACCCGTCGACTAAAGGGCTTGTTTTCCCGTGAAGCTTCCGGTCCGCTTGAGGACGCCAGATCTGAATTGGCAGCCTTTGTTGGTGCTGATGCTGAAGGATTAATATTTACACCTAATGTCACAGTGGCATTAAATGCCATCGCCCACTCCATTCAGCTTGATGAGGGGGACGAAGTACTCACTACTGATCATGAGTATGGGACAATTCTAGCGACCTGGCAAAGAAAATGTGAGCAATCAGGTGCTTCCCTGATTCAGGTGCCTGTACCTCTACCGGTGACAAGCCAGAGTGACTTCATCGAAAACTTGTTTTCCAGGGTAACAAGCAAGACAAAAATCATTCTAATGAGTCATATCACTTCCGCTACTGCACTGGTTTTACCAGTGAAAGAGATCTGTTCCAGAGCACGGGAGCTGGGAATCACGACGATCATTGATGGTGCCCATGGAGTGGGTCAGCTCGATTTGGATCTACACGATTTGAACGCTGATTTTTACACAAGCAATTGTCATAAATGGCTGTTGACCCCTAAAGGAACCGCATTTCTGTATGTTCACCAAAGCCAACGTGGCAGGTTCGAACCCATGGTCATCTCCTGGGCAGAGATCAATGAACCTTCCTTCTCATTAAGACACGAAATGTGGGGGACCCGGGATGTAGCTGGATTTCTCAGTATACCTGCTGCACTTGAGTTTCGTAAACAAAACGATTGGGACACGGTTAGTAAAGAGAGCCGAGAAGTAGTCTATGACTATCGGAAAAAATTCGCAGCCCTCTTCCATCGGGAGCTGATCTGTGATGAGTCATGGTTAGCACAAATGGCTAGTATCCTATTACCTGCAGAAACCAGAGCTGCTGATCTGTGGAATTATTTATGGGAAGAGTATCGCATCGAAGCTATGATCACCAGGTGGCAGAATGAGCCCATTCTGCGCATTGGATACAATGGCTATAACACGATAAGTGAAATGGATGACTGCCTGAATGCCATTCAGATCTATTTCAAATCCTAGCCGACCCCTTTTTTAAAAGTAATCCTGTTATTTAAGCTAAAACCTCAGATATTTAGGACTGATTAAAAGGAACACGATGTCCTCAAGAGCATTATTTATTTTATTATGCCTCACCCCGTTATTTCTCATGAGTTGGGGCGGGGGTACGCATCGCTTCATCAATGACAGGGCGGTGGATCATCTACCCCCACAAATGTTCTTTTTTGCGGATCATCGCGCGTATTTTTCTCAGCATGCCTCAGATCCTGATTTTGATAATGACCCTGGAAATTACCACTATATTGATATTGACTACTACCCAGAGTTCTTCACCGGTCAACTCCCACATCAATGGCAGGCCATGATCGATCGTTATGGACAGAGTACCATCGAGAGTCAAGGTGTGGTTCCCTGGGTCATTGAATGGTGGCTGGACGAACTGACAACAAGCATGCGGAACCATGACTGGACCAGCGTTTGGCAGGTCGCAGCAGAATTGGGTCATTATGTGGGGGATTCCCATCAAGCACTTCACTTGACAGTGAATTATAATGGGGGTGAAACTGGAAATTATGGGATTCACTCTCGTTACGAGACATATATGATGAATCCACATCTTGGCGAAATTACGCTCAAAGATTCGATTGCCACTTACTGGGATTCTCCCATAGATTCAGTCTTCGCCTACATCGAGGATATTTACCCTCTCGTAAAGAGCATCATGGAGGTGGATGATAGGGCTTATTATTTAGATTCCAATCATGGAGATACCTACTACGATATCATGTGGAGAGATTTGGGAGATGCCACGACGTGGTCAATAGAAAGAGCTGTCATTGATCTGGCTTCCATATGGTATACAGCTTGGATCAATGCAGGCAAACCTTACCCCGATGGTGTTGTCAGTATCGATGAGCCCTCTCTTCCAGCAGCCCCTCGAATCAAAGCCTATCCCAATCCATTTAACTCACAGATCACCTTGAAAGTAAACCTCCCTGTAGCCGGTAGCTTTGTCATGAGAATCCTGGATATCCAGGGTAATCTGTTGAATACCCTCATTTCAGGGGAAGGTGAAGCCGGAGAATTCTCAATAATCTGGGATGGCCTTGATCAAAATCATGTTCCCGTGTCCTCAGGTGTTTATTTTGGGCAAGTGATCACCAGTGGACATGCAAGTATACAAAAATTGATATTAATAAAATAATGAGTCGTCAAGGAATGACGGACGGGAGAGACTATGCAAGATGATTTTTATCAGAAAATGCGAGTTGACATTCGGGAATGGCTACAGACCAAAACAGGCAAGACCTACAAATGGTCAGAGTACCTCCTTCTCGCGCCGGATCTGTTTCACTTACTGGCCAAACTGGCCATGGACAAGGAAGTACCGGGTAATGAAAAAGCGAAGATCGCCGGTGCCCTGGCCTATTTCATTTCACCCATCGATCTGGTTCCAGAAGCCATGTTTGGACCCATTGGATACCTGGACGATGTAGCACTGGCTGCTTATGTCATCAACTCTATCATGAAAAATTGTGATCCTGAAATTGTTAGACGTCACTGGGCCGGAGAACAGGATGTTTTGGCGCTTGTGCAGCAGATCGTTGATGTAGCTGCAGATATGCTGGGCAATAAACTCTGGGAAAAACTGAGAAAGATTGTTCACTGAAAATATAAGCGATATTTCATGAAGCAGGCTTTGGGTCAAATAGTGAGAAAAGCTTCCTTATTAGGTATGGCTGCCGTTTTTCTGCAGATGGTAGCCTGCAAGCCACCAGCACAGGAACAGCTATCGCTCTTAAGCCCTGATCTGTCAATCGAATTGACCCTGAGTTTGGATCAAGGCATGCCCCACTACGCTGTGAAGGTAGAGGGGAAAGCAGTTCTACTCCCATCCTCACTAGGCTACAAATTTCGGGGTACAGCCCCAATGAGTGGCCCCTTTGATCTGATCACCAAAGCAGAAATTGAAATCCTGGAAGATTGGTCTCCAGTATGGGGTCAGGAGAAAAAGATACATTCACACAGCAGGCAGCTGAAGCTCGAACTTCAGGAGAGCGCTAGCCCAAAGCGTAAAATGAATCTTTATTTTCGAGTGTTCGACGATGGGGTGGCTTTTCGTTATGAAATCCCTGAGCAAGTAGCTCTTGATTCACTTTTTATCAGCAGTGAAAATACTGAATTCAAATTCGCTGAAAATGCTCAGGTCTGGTGGATTCCCGCTGATTATAATAGTTATGAAAAGATCTACACACAGAGTCCATTAAGTGAAATGACTGATTCAGTGCATACACCGCTGACCATGATCTCAAATACGGGTTATCATTTAAGCTTACATGAAGCGAACCTGACAAATTACCCAAGCATGACGCTGCGATTATCAGAAACAGATTCTCTGACATTGATTACTGATCTGGTGCCCTGGCCAGATGGAGATAAAGTCAAAACTCAAGTACCCGTGCTATCACCCTGGCGGACCATCACCATTGGGAGAGATGCGAAAGATCTGCTGCGCTCAAGGATGATCCTGAATCTCAATGATCCTAGCCAACTGGAGGATGTATCCTGGATCAAGCCCATGAAATACGTTGGGATCTGGTGGGGCTTACATATCGGCAAGCACACCTGGGTACAGGGTCAGAATCATGGGGCTACCACCGAAAACACCAAAGAATATATAGATTTCGCATCTGCCAACAATATCCAGGGAGTCCTGGTTGAGGGTTGGAATCACGACTGGGAGCGATACGGGAAATCCGAGGCTTTCAAGTTCACAAAGCCCTACGATGACTTCGATATCGAGGAAATCACGAGATATGCCAAAGCAAAAAATGTGAGTCTCATCGGTCACCATGAAACAGGGGGCGAAGCACCTTACTATGATGAACAGTTGGAAGATGCTTTCGCCTTTTGTCAAAAATATGGTATATCAGCTGTAAAGACCGGCTACGCCAGAACGAGTATTGAGCCAATTGGGGAAACTCATCATGGACAATGGATGGTTCAGCATTATCGACGTGTGGTAGAAATGGCAGCAAAATACAGGGTCACCCTCAACGTGCATGAACCCATTAAACCCACGGGGATAGAACGGACCTGGCCCCATATGATGTCTCGAGAAGGAGCCAGAGGAATGGAGTGGAATGCCTGGAGCGAGGGGAATCCTCCAAGCCATACGACCATATTGCCCTTTACCCGCTTATTGGCGGGACCCATGGATTACACACCTGGTATATTTAATCTCCACTATAATGACTACAAACCGGACAATCGGGTTCACACAACCCTGGCGAAGCAATTAGGTCTCATGGTGGTAATGTACAGCCCGCTGCAAATGGCTGCTGATATCATTGAAAATTATGAGGATCAGCCCGCTTTCCAATTCATCAGGGATCTTGAAGTGGATTGGGATGAAACAGTCTATCTAGCAGCTGAGATTGGTGAGCAGATCGCCCTTGCCAGGCGTCATGAGAAGGATTGGTTTCTGGGAGCCATTACGAATGAGCAAGCACGTGATCTATCTATTCCATTGTCACAATTTCTTTCAGAAGAAATGATTGCAGACTGTTATGTTGATGGAGCTGGTGCAGACTGGGAAGAGAACCCATACCCTATGTGGATTGCTTCCTATTATGTCTCAGGTAATGATACACTGAAGGTGAAATTAGCTGCGGGAGGTGGTTTGGGAATACGTTTCCGCCCCATATCAGACAATGACATAGATTTACCACCAATAGAAAGGTTGGCTCAGGATCAATCAAAACACAATTAAATCAAATTCCAGGGGGAAACTGATGAACAGAACCTACTCAAGAATCATACTCATCTTCATCATTACGATCGCCTTACAAACATGTGTTTCTACACCCAATTATTCTAAAGAGAGCATTAAAATGAACATCATTCCAAAGCCGCAATCGATCGAATTTCTTTCAGGTTCATTTGAGTTTGGTGGAGAAACCAGCCTGTCCATTTCTCCCGCCGTCTCGAATAGGGATTTTTTCGCAAACTATCTGGCTTCCCTGGTCCCCGGTTTGAAATTAATAGAAACAGCGGGAGCCAATATCAGCTTGACACTGGATACAGAACTCGGCTTAGCGCCTGAAGCGTATCGCCTGCAAGTGGGTTCAAATGCTGTTGAGATCACCGCCGGAGATGAACCAGGATTGTTTTATGGCATTCAATCTCTGCGTCAACTACTCCCTATTTCAGTCGAGACCGAAACTACTTCTATTGAGGGACATAAAATTCAAGCTGTGATCATCAATGATCAGCCCCGTTTTGGATGGCGGGGTATGCATTTGGATGTATCCCGGCACTTTTTCCCGACTGAATTCGTTAAGCAATATATCGATATGATCGCGCTTCATAAAATGAATGTCTTTCACTGGCATCTCACAGATGACAATGGCTGGCGACTGGAGATCAAGAAGTATCCCAAGTTAACAGAGATCTGTGCCTGGCGAGTTGATCGTGAACATGAGGGATGGAGAGATTGGTCACCTATTGAGGAGGGTGAACCAGCCAGTTATGGCGGATTCTATACCCAGGAAGAAGTTCGTGAGATCATCGCCTATGCGGCTGAGAGACAGGTAACCATTATCCCTGAGATCGAAATGCCTGGACACTCCTCAGAGATATTTGCAGCCTATCCTGAACTTTCCTGCAGAGGTGAACATATCCATGTTCGTCCCGGATCCTACTGGCCAAACAAAGATATACTGTGTGCCGGGAATGATTCCATATTCACTTTCCTGGAAGATATTATTGATGAAGTCGTGGAGTTATTTCCTGCCCAGTACATCCACATCGGCGGCGATGAAGCCATGAAAACCTATTGGGAGGAATGTCCCAAATGCCAGAATCGTATAAAAGCTGAGGGTCTAGAAAACGAGCATGAACTCCAGAGCTGGTTTATCCAGAAGATGGAGAAATACATTCATACAAAAGGAAAGCGGATCATCGGCTGGGATGAGATCCTGGAAGGAGGATTAGCTCCCGATGCGACAGTGATGTCCTGGCGAGGGGAACGCGGGGGGATCAAAGCAGCCCAGACTGGGCATGATGTGATCATGACACCTATTTCACATGTGTATTTTGATTATTACCAGGGTGACCCAGAAACAGAGCCTGTGGCCATAGGTGGTTACACGCCACTGAAGAAAGTCTATGCCTACGAGCCTATTCCTGGGGAACTGGATAGTGAGGAGAGCAAGTATGTCCTGGGCTCTCAGGCGAACCTGTGGACCGAGTTTATCAAAACCACCGATCATGCTGAATATATGGTTCTCCCCAGAATGACGGCCTTATCCGAAGTGTTGTGGTCGAATAAGGAAAGCAGAAACTGGAAAGATTTTCAGCAGCGTTTAGAGTCATTGCTCCCGCGATTTGAGAAGCTGGATTGGAATTATAGTCCCGGATCCTTTTTAGTAGAGATACTTCCTGGTAAAATAAATGATGCCGGTGAGATTGAAGTAGAACTTCTTTCGGAGCAATCCCGACTTGATATCCGATATACCGGCGATGGATCCGAGCCTAATGCAAATTCAGAAAAATATATATCTAAAATAAAACTGATTAAAGACGCTGAAGTAAGAGCTGCTTTATTTGATGGAGAGGATCGGAAGGGCAGGGTGGTACAACGAGACTTTGCTTTTCATCGAGCCCTTGGTAAAAAGACCAGCTATCAAATGCAATATCACATTCGCTACACTGCTGGAGGGGACCAAGCTCTGGTAGATGGTATTCTTGGAGCAGAGAACTTTCGGGATGGCACCTGGCAGGGATTTGAAGGCAATGATCTGGAATTGACCATCGATCTTGGTGAAGTCACAGATGTATTTCGAACTGAGTTGAATTTTCTTCAATCAACAGGATCCTGGATATTTATGCCTGAATATATGGAAGTCAGTCTTTCTCTTGATGGCGAGAATTGGGAAGTCATTCAAAGAGTCAATAACGAAGTCCCTGATGATCTGCAGGAGTTGACCATTCAGCGTCTTACAGCCGACTTTCCAACGCAAGAAGCTCGATTTATACAAGTCTTGGCAAAGAACCGAGGGGTTTGCCCGGATTGGCATCCCGGTGCAGGCAGCAGTTCCTGGATATTCTGTGATGAGGTGATCGTCCGCTAAAATAAAAAATCCGACCGAAGCCGGATTTTTTCTGAACTGGTGAATCTTTTAAATGCTTATTCTGCAGTGGAAGCGAAGGCTTTATTTCCTCCAGCTATAAATACGACTGCCAGTAGTAGAACCAGTACCTGGAACTCCATGCCACCCATGGGTTTGCTTTCAGTGGCTACAAAACTCCAACGTGGCCAATGAACCATGGCAATGGCACCCAGCATGGGAATCGCAATAAATGCACCTGCAAGCCTGGTAAGAAGCTCATTACTAAAAGCACCGACTATGATGAACACACCACCCAGCACTTCCATTGTGGCTAGCAAATAGACCATGAATACAGGCATGCCCATTCCTTCTGCCATCATTTCAGCCATGGGAAATTTTACGAATCCATGATATAAAAATATGCTCGCCAATGATGCTCTGATCAGCCAATGTCCGTTTTCTGTTATTTTGTCTAAAAAACTCATTTCACTCTCCTTGTTTATGTTACAGCTCCCCCAAACGGGAAAAGCGTGCTACTATTTCGTCTGTAACATAAGAAAATCAGAGAATTGAAATGTCAGAGTCAAGACATTCAGTGCAATGTTTGAGTCACGTATCAGGGGGAGAGCAAATAGCTTCCTACATCCTGGATCGTTAAAACAGGATTTCCAACATGGGATTGCGGAAATACGAGCTCTAATTCGACGGTCTTCATTTCCGGACCCAACTGTATGGAAAACTCCCGCGTCGGGGCTAAGATCTGACCACTTGACAGACCCAGAACTCCTGCTTGCATTGGTTCGAGCCTAAAATCGGACAATTCGATGGATTTATTTGATTTGAGCCGGGAGCCATCTATCAAGAGCTTTACACTCAAAAATTTGGACCCGGATCGGTTCAGATAGGTCGCTTCATTGTCTGCTGACAAGACTTGTACACGGATGCCACCTTTTAACCAGTCTTCACCACCTATAGCCTGTTGCCGGTGCAGATGTAGATTTACCCAGCTCACCTGTTTTTCAAACACATCAAGACGATGGTTGGGTTCATTTATCCCATGACCTTCTCGGGGATAGAGAAAAAAGCGATGGGGGACATCCAGTGTCTCCAGAGCACGAGCCAGCTCTCGTGAATTCGAATTAAACGTATTCTCATCCTCATTTCCATGCAGGATAAGCGTTGGTGTTTTGGCTTTTTTAATAAAAGTCGAGGGTGACATTCTGCGATAGAGAGAGGGTTCATCCCAATAAGGCTTCCCCATGTAGTCTAACTCCCATTGCGCATAAATCGAGTTTAAGAAATCATTTTTTAGATCAAAAATGCCATATCGACTGAGGGCGACCTTGAACATATTGGTTTGAGTGATAGCCCAGTTGGCCATATAGCCACCATATGAACCACCCATGATCACCAGACTATCAGGATGGGCGACACCCCGTCTGATTAATTCTTTCACACCGCTCATGATATCATGGTAGTCACCACCACCAAGATCCTTGTAGTTTGCGACTTGAAATGCTGCGGAGTAACCTTCGCTCCCCCTGAAATTTGGGGCAAATACCGCAAATCCACGAGAAGCCCAGGCCTGGTAGAGATTTCCCTGCTCCAGGGCGATATCTGTTCGGCTTGCGGGACCCCCATGCACACTGACAATGAGGGGTAAAGGATCATGTCCGGAATTGTGGGGGAGAACAACAAGACCTTGCAGCTTGTAGCGTTCATCCCGACTCTTCCAGGAGAACGTCGTTTGAGGGTTAATATGAAGATCATTCAGGCCAGCACTAAAATTGGTGAGGGCCTTCCAGGGATAACCAGCTCCTCTGGTATAAACGATTTCACCCAGACCTTTTGCGGTCTGACGTACTGCAACTATACCCTTCGAACCTGGCTGTGATCTACTACGGTACAAATAGGCTGAGCCACCGCTGAGCTCAGAAAAGTTTCCTGATAAGTTTACAGCATAGATATGATTATTTAAGCCTGCATTCACTTCAAGAAGAATAGCGCCATCATTGTACCAACTATATGCGCCGATATTCAGATCCAGGTCTCTGGTTAAATGTCGTATCTGTGATCCATTCCGGGAAATGACATCGATTTCCAATTGGGAGAATGGTTTCCTATAATCTTGCGGGCTTTGATAGGCTATCAATTTTCCATCCGGGGAAAAGGTAGGCACATTTTCAGCACCTTTGATCTCAGTGAGTTGTCTAATCAGGGTGCTATCTCTCAGTGAAAATAGAAAAAGGTCAGTTTCTGTCCAGTCGTTGTCGTCACCAGTATAATTGGTACTGTAGACCAGAGTTTCATTCTTGAAATCTACATCAAAATCGCTGACCCCAGGGTCTCCAACAAAGAGCCTGCGATGCTGACAGTTTTCCTTACTAACTACCCAAAGTTCAATAGCTGGATTCTCTGAGGTTCTATCAATAGCATCAAAACCAGCGGCTTCTCTCTCCTCAGTCCAGGATTTATTTTGGTCAGGCTGCAATGATGGTGAAAGGTAGTAGATCTGACTGGCATCACTGCTCCACTTGAAGGCAATGATTGATCTATCTGGGTCTGTCAGGGGCTTGGCCTCACCACCGGAGAGGGGCATGGCCCAGATTCTCGTCCCATCCTTACCACTTTCATCAGGCCTATCCGATAAAAAGGCCACACAATGACCATTGGGGCTGATCTGCGGATTCCACTCGTCTCCTGAACTATAGGTCAGTTGGCGAGCCTTTGATCCATCCGTTCCCATGCTCCATAAATGGTTGCGGTAGCGATTCTCATCAAAATCCGTTTTGCGAAGTTCGTAGACGATGACCCGTTTATCAGCATTTAGATCTAATCCCCGCACACTGGGAAAAGCAATGAGGTCCTTTACGTCAACTGATCTGGGAGTTTGCGCGTTTAGCATAGTGAGTAAAATGGTGAGTAGGATCGCTATTTGTTTTAACATTATTTCCTCAACTCTAAGGTCTTACCTGGACCGTAAGTTTTTATCGGTTCCTCACCGTGTGATATTCTTAATCCGGCCGCTGCCAGAGCTTCAAGTTCATTTTCACCGGCTTCAATATATATGGGAGAGAGGGCATTCACTCTCTCCATGATAGCATCACAGAGCATTTTTGAATGCGCCATTCCCCCCGTAAGTAATATTCCATCGATTTGGAAAGCAAAAACAGAAGCCATTGCTGAAATTTCTTTGGCGATTTGATAAACCATGGCGCCCACGATCAACTCGGCTTGTTCATCACCTGCTGCAAATTTACCCTCGACCTCTTTAAAATCTTTAGTATCCAGGTAGGCTTTGAGACCACTCTTTTTCGAAAGAATCAGTTCTAATTCGCTCCGCGAGTATTTTTCTGAATATGCCAGTTCAAGCACACCGGAAAGTGGCAGGGCACCGGCTCTATCGTGACTGAAGGGGCCCATACCCAGAAGCGCATCATTGACATCAATAATACGTCCATCCCGCAGGGCGGCTATTGATATACCACCACCCATGTGACAGATCACCCAATTACTGTTTTGGTAATCTTTCTCGATCTGTTTACAGAGTTTGCGTGCGCTGGCCTTGATATTCAGGGCATGACTACGGGATTTTCGCTCAATTCCGGGTACGCCGGATATTCTGGCAAGGGGTTCAAATTCGTCGGTTGTGACTGAATCGGCGATATAGCAGCGAATATTTAGCTCTGCGGCAATTCTTTCCCCTATGAGGGCAGCAAGACTGCTGGCATGATCTCCATAGCGGGCAGACTGTAAGTCATCGACCATATATTGATCGACCTCATAAACTCCGCCGGCGATGGGTCTTAAAGGCCCCCCCCTGGCCATGATCAGGTCAGGTTTGATGTCTGTTGAATTCAGAAATTCTTCAACTGCTCTCAAGCGCAGCTCTAGCTGATCCAGAAGAGGCTCTCCAGATTCTAGCTCGCCCTTAGAGTGATCTAATTTTATCTCATGAGTTACAGTGAGGGAAGCAGATTTGATTCCAAACTTATATAGGGCTAGCTTTGTAGAAGTTGAGCCGGGGTTAATAACGAGAATGTGCCCACTCTTGATCATTTAAGTTGTCCTTACTTCATTAAAATAAGTCTCAGGGCTAATAATACACTGATTTAGTTCTGCAATTTCAAATTGAGTTGTGAATTGATAAGCGTTATGACCTGACATTCCACACTTCTATATTGTATGATGCATATTCTTAATTCTGCCATCCAATGGTTCAATCCAGGTCTACATCTGTTCTTAGCGACCCTTATTTCCATACTGACTGCATTCATAGCATTTAGAAACACTGAGTTGGAAATGCAGACGCTTGTCACATTCATGGCTTTTTACATTATCCTTTTAATCATGGCACCGCTATTCCAATACCGGAGCAAAATAATCAACCCCAAAACTCGCCAACTCCTGCAGTTTAGCTACTTCCTGCTGGGTTTTGTTTTGATGATAACGGGCGTGCTTGGTATAATAAACAGCAATCTTGGTATGGCTTCAGTCTTCCTGCTTATGTTGTTTCTTCCAGGTCTGGCTACTCTGAGAGCTGGCTTGCATTTTAAAAAACTGGAGAATTGATGAATCACCCTGTTGGAAAAGTCAGATTTCTGATTCTTTGTACTGTCCTGGGGACGCTTACTCACTGCACAGGAAATCCTCCTGCCGAATCCCCTAAAGTTAATACAACTCAAGAAACAGTTATAAGTCAGGATCAAGATCAGAGTCGCATAGAGGTGGCTGAGTTTGGAGAAAGCAATGAGATTCGCAGTGCCGGACTCCACTTAATGGACCAAGGTCATGGCCTGATTGAAATCGCCAAAGAGGAGCAATTCAATGATAGCGTTCTAGTGGTGGCTATCCATGGCTATCAATCAGAAGGCTATGAATGGATCACGGGTATCAAAAATCTAGCTGAACATTATGGCTCACTGTTCTTCTATCGATACGATTGGGACAGATGTCCTGAAGAAACGGCCCTTGATTTGACTCGGGTCATTAATGCAAAATTCAAGGCTGGCAAATATCAAAAAGTGGTCCTATTTGGACATTCCTATGGGGGTCTTGTTGTCACTTATGCCGCAGCAGGTCTAAATGCAGGGGATGTGGAAATTAATGTGATCGCAGCCCCTCTGAGTGGTATCTCAAGCTTACTGAAAGGCTGCGAATCTTTGGAATATAATGATCAGGGGAAGTTAAAATACCCGCAATGGGAAAAATCAGTCCGCGTGATTCAACATCGAACCGTTCATGGTCAGGATGGTGCCTTCAGGGATCTTAAATTGGATCCCCAGGAAATCGATCTTCCATTCCATAAGGTTCAGAAGCTACCACCAACAATGGATGGTCACAGGCTGGGGCACAATTGGTCTGTAACCTGGGTACTCGATCAATATGTGGGTAAACCGCATCGATATTGATTTTTATACAGAAGTCTCGATGTGAATGAACGCTTGCGCAAAATACTTGAATGCATACTTTTATAGGCTAAGGCTATGAAAACAAGATACATATCAGTGCTTATGGCTGGAAGGAGGCTAAAGGTGAAAAAAACTATTATCATATCAGTTCTTATTCTTGGGGGCTCACTCACGATGCTTCACGCTCAAACACCAGCCGTTTATTGGGGTTTGGATTGGAACATGTCACTTACACAGGTTGATTCGATACTGCAGCCGGTCTTCAAGGAAAAGAAGATCGCCACAAAAACTAATTATAGTGACAATCGTCAGTTGTCAGGATTCTCATATCGTATTGCTGAGAAGGGAATAGCGAAGATATATGTCTGGTTCAATACTAAGGGTGATGAGAAGGTCTCCATCCATTCCATTGAAGTATACTATAGTTTTGATTACCCCTATGATGCCCAGCGATTTAAACAGGCATACGCTGGAAAATATGCCCATGAATTTATGAAAGAACCTGATCTCTATCAGATTGAGGGTGGTGCATCAGTCTTGCTTCGTAAGGTTAAGGAACCAGTCCCAAATACATTGGGACAGAGTGTCTATCAGGTCAGCATGTTCAGCCCAATCCCCTTTGAATTAAGTGAAGAGAACATAGATTTCTTGTTTTAATTTTTCTCGACATATACAAATAGATATATCTGATCCTTTCAGGATCCCTATAGTTATTAAGTAATATTCAGCTAATGTTTATGACCCTGGCCAGGTTTATGGAACCAGATCTCTAGTAACTGCAGAATATCGAGTCAGCTGGCTAACTTGATCGACCAATTAAGAAAACTGATATTTAACCCCGGAGGGGTTATAGCTTTTTGCGTTTTTGTCGGCGAATTGAGCAAGAACCCCGGAGTGGGTTCAACCATTTGCCTGGCATTTTGCATTGTAAAATCTTAGCTTAGGTGTAACCCAAATCCCCAATAAATCTGTTCAATTATGGAGTCTCAGTTGTGGCTGATTCATTTACACAAATATATATTCAGGTAGTTTTTGCAACCAAAGGAAGACAAGCACTTCTCCACAAATCATACAGAGAAAAAGTGTTTGCATATATTGGGGGAATTCTAAGAAATCAAGGCCAAATTCCACTGGCAATAAATGGGGTCGTAGATCATGTTCACATATTCTTTATCTATAGACCACATACACCTTTGTCTGATCTAGTGAGGGATATTAAGCGTGACTCGTCTGCATTTATTAATAAGAACAATTTCACCCGCCAGCTTTTTCGGTGGCAACCTTCTTATGGTGGTTTCTCTTATGGAAGTTCGCAAGTCGAACATATTATCAAGTATGTTGAGAACCAGGAAGAGCATCACCGGAAAAAAGCTTTTAGTGAAGAAATCAGAGAGTTTCTCAGAAAATACAAGGCGCCGGATAATATATACGATTGGATTGAATAATCCTGATATGCGTACTTCAGCAAAGGGAGTATGTACGACCCTTCCAGGGTCTTGCTAAATTTTGTTCAAGAATTAACAACGCTCTTTGACCCCTGCCGGGGTCGATATAAATCGTCCCATCTTTAACTATTATATGCCAACGGCATATTTTTTGCCACTTCTTAAAATTGTTCAGAAAGCAGTTTTAATAAGAAGAGTGATAACTGATGAACCCACAAATTAGCACAGCCCTAGGCATCCTCGTCCTGATGGTCTCCGCGATTACCACCGGTATTCTAATATTGTCCCCCGGTTCCATTCGCTTGCAACGGCCAGATTGTGGCTGGGCTGGTTGGCTGTTTAATATAATAATTTTGATATTTTTCCTTGTGATGATTCCTATTAGCGGATTTATGATGATTAAAAACAGTCAGTTGCCAGTATTCATCATCTTGCCCGTTCACGGGGCTTCATTTTTCCTTGGCGTAAAACTCATTGGCATCACCAGCTTTATTTTAGGGAGTATACTCCTGTTCTGGAGCAGACTATCATTACGGCGGAGTTTTCGACTTGCCGGGGTAAAACCGACCCAATCTGATTATCTCACACTTCATGGTCCTTACAAAATGATCAGACATCCCATGTACCTCGCTGCAGTATTAGTAATATTTGGTTTAACCCTGATTCTGGCTTCAGTCCTTCTGGCTATCCTCCTGATCGTCATGTTGATAACGATATTAAGATTGATTCCCAAAGAAGAGCAACAGCTGGAACAGGCATATCCTATTGCCTATTTAGAATATTCGCGAAGAGTTCCAGGCGCTCTTTTTCCTGTCAAAAACCACTAGATAATTATTCGAAGCGTTCACATATAAAAAATCCACTTTGTGCAGGATTTAGCTGATGCGTGTTATATTGTTCTCGTTTAATTAGAATAAGTATTTGTTAATCAATTGAATTTCAGGGAGTAAAGATGAAGATTTATATTTCTACAGATATAGAGGGTATTACTGGAATTGCCAGTTGGGACGAAACCGGCAAGGAACATCCTAATGATTACCCCTGGTTTCAAAAACAAATGACTGCAGAAGTCTCGGCCGCAGCTCAGGCTGCTTTTGATGCTGGTGCCAAAGAGGTTCTCATCAAAGATGCCCATGATTCCGGAAGAAATCTGATTCTTGATCAGCTTCCAGAGGGAGTAAGGGTTGTGCGTGGTTGGGCTGGCCACCCGCTCTCCATGATACAGGAGTTGGATGAAAGCTTCGATGCATGCATGTTTGTTGGCTATCATTCAAGAGCCGGTCAGGGAAGCAATCCACTGGCCCACACCATGTCTTCCGCCAGAATTGCCCGCATGACCCTCAACGGCAAAGATATGTCAGAATTCTATCTCCATGCCCTGGCAGCCAGTTATTATGGTGTTCCAGCAGTTTTTGTATCCGGTGATGAGGGCTTGTGTGCGGAGGTGAAAGAGCACAACGCGTCCATAAAGACAGTCGCCACTCTACGTGGCGAGGGCAACTCTGTCATTACCCAGCATCCTGCCTTAAGTATAAAAATGATTAAACAGGGGGTTGCCGATGCTCTCACTGGAGATCTGAAGCAAGGCATGTTGGAGATTCCCGCGGAATTATCCTTTTCCATTGAATTCAAGAAGCATCAGGATGCTTACCGAGCCGCTTTCTATCCCGGTGCTGAACAGATTGATCCCCTGACAGTAGGCTTTAAAACAGATGATTATTTTGAAGTGATGCGATTCAACTTACTCGCTTATTGATCCCAGGATAAAACATCACTATATGAGATTTTCGCTCTTAGCCCTGTCGATCATTCTGCTATCACTTAACGCTTTCTGTCAGGAAGCTGAGACCCAAGCTAGCACCAATCCCTTAGAGGAATATATTCAGGATCTGGATGAAATGGGCCGTACCCTCAGCGGTTGGAAGGGTGAAAACCGTGAGTTTGGTTCCTGGTTTTTCGGTTCCTATGCCATGCTCATTCTACAGAATAATGGGGATAGTGAACTAGAACCTTTTCCGACTTTGAAGGCTATCGTTCCTGAGCTTTGGAGTGATCTAAAATATTTAACACCCCGCTATCTGGTGGAATTGGGTGGCGGAACTTTATCCTTTGGGGACATCATGTTGATCTCTCAATCACGTCCCTTTACTAAAATGCGAACAGAAGAAAAATTTATCCAGTATGTGGCCGGATTGAGCTATCTGGGTATGCTTGAACATGCCGCAGGAGATTCCATCTTCAAAGAGATCATTCAATCCACTGTAACTTCCACTCAAGAACCCATCCTGATCACAAAGGGACTCAGTGCGGCTGTTGGTAAGCACGTGAATCCTGAACTTGGACAGCAATTTGATCTGGCGCTCTCAAGCAGTTCCTGGATGGATATCGAGATCGAAAAAGTAAAAAAAACGGGTGATTCGCTGGATATTTATCTCACTCAGAAAGGCAGCTGGTCCTTCCCTGTTGACATTCTCTTTATTTCAGCGAGTGGTGACAGTAGTATTCGAGAATATGATATTGATGATACTGGGCCGCTGCGTGTATCAAAATTGGAGTGTAAACGCATCGTCATAGATCCTGATCACCATCTGGCTGAATTCTATCGCTACAACAATAAATGGCCCAGGTTTAGACAAAATGTTCGTATTCAGCCCTTTGGGGCACTTCCGGACTGGGAATATTACCGCATAACTATTAGTCCAAGTAAATGGTCCGACTGGGGTGGGGACAAGCGTTATGGCATTAAAATAACCGCAGGGTATGGTATAAATCTCTGGCCGGCGTATCCCAGTGATTATCGGCATCGATATTCGCTGGAATTGAATGCTCATTCACCCATGGATGAACAGAAATCCATGGGAGTACGTCTAAATTACGGACACCCCATCAATCTGCAGAAACGTCTCTTCAGCGATGTACGCCTCCATGGATATGATGATTGGACAGGGTTTAGTGCCGGATTGGTCAAATATTTTGGCAAACAAAGATTTCTTATCCAGGGTTCCGCTCTCAGATATCAGAGGATAAACGTTGGAATTGAACAGGACTATTATCTGGACACTCTGATCTGGACCAAGAAGCAGCATGTCCGCGTGATGAAAGCGTCCTATTCAGGTCTCTCTCTCACCAATAGAGGTGATAGACTCTTCATTAATATTAGCTCGGCTGCTGGTGAAGGACCACGGGGCAACTTTTCTCTTCTGAAATCCCAGGTGGATCTCTCAGGCGTCTTCTGGGGTTGGTTAGTGGGAGGTGTTCAGTTTGTTGCCGGAACCCAGGAAAAGGAAACACCCTCACCTTATCAATATACTCACCTCTACGCATGGCAGGATAATCTGGCAGCCTTGCCCAATTTTAGAGGTCAAAATAAAATTGAGCACAACACCAACAACTACATGGGTCTAAGTTTATCGGGAGGGTATTGGGCTTCTGGAATCCAGATAAAGCTTTTCGGTAGTAGTATGATCTATGACCAGATCGGCGTTGAATTGAGTGAGTCCAAACCACAATATGCGGCTGGTTTTGGTTTTGAGCATAAATCTTTTTTTACTGCGGGACTCTATTTCCCGATCTGGCAATCTCACCCCCTCGAAGGTGAGAATGAGTGGGCCTGGCGATTTCAGTGGCGTCTCAGCTGGAATCTCTAGAATCACTATCTGCGATTGAACTTGTTGCGCTCGTGCTGACTTCTCCTTATTTTTGATTAATCAAAATGAGTTGAGCTGAAATGTTGGGGTAATGATCTTGGCTACAAAGCAAAATAAGTTATGGGTTTGGACCACAGCGTTTTTGTCAGGTCTATTTGCTTTTTTGGTTTACCCCATCATGGCGCTAAAGTATCCTTTTGGGGAAGCCGTCTCTTACACGACTCTGGGAATCGTTATTATTTGGGTAGTTTTTTTTATTCGAGTCAATATCTTCAACAAGATTAAGTCTGATAAACATAAGTAAATGTTCCTTTACACGCTCCTAGCATAAAGAGGCTAATTATGGAATGGGTTCTATCGATTCGTGCGGAATGGTTAACACCTGTGATGAAGATTTTCACTTTTCTTGGTGATGAGGAGTTCTTTCTCCTGTTCTTACCCCTGGCATACTGGTTATGGCGTAAGGATGTCATGGGTAGAGCCGGTATGGTCTTACTCTTTACTTTCGTATTGAATGCCCTGATCAAAGGAGCTTTTCAAATTCCACGACCGGATACTATCGAACATTTGGTTCACGCCGATGACTGGTCCTTTCCCAGTGGTCATTCTCAAAGTTCCATGGTCTTGTGGGGCTGGTTAGCCTGGGAGTTAAAGGATAGACGAGTCACTATCGTATCTGCAATACTCATTGCATGTGTGGGGTTTTCGCGAGTCTATCTGGGTGTGCACACCCCCAGTGATGTCTTGGGCGGCTTTGCCATTGGACTTGCAACTCTACTGCTTTATGGATGGCTGCTAAAACTCAATCCCTCCGGCTGGACCTATCTGGGGCCCACGCGACAGAGCATCATCATTTTTATTCTGCTCATGGGGGTCTTCATGTTGGTGAACGAACTTTCCCAGGTGGCTTTGAAGGGAGGAGCGGCTTTTATCGGATTCATGGTGGGTTATCTACATGAGAAACGTTATCTATCCTGCAGCTTTAAACCCGGGATGAATCTCATCCTGTCAAAAGTGGTCCTTGGGATCGTCGGTATTCTTCTCATCTGGATCGGTCTGAAACAGATATTTGTTTCCATTGGCTACACCAGTGATATGGCGCTTTTTATTCGCTATACCTTACTGGGAGCCTGGATCAGTTTCGGAGCACCCTATCTATTTTGTCAGTTTGGTTGGAATCTTGAAAATAGAAAATAGATGGTAGAAGACAGAATACAGAATACAGAAATCAGGAAGTAGGAAGTAGTAGGGTAGATAGGGGAATGAGGGCACGGAAACTTTGCCGGCACACTGCCTTCCAGACCTTAGCTCGTCATCCTGGGCCTGCTTGCCAACCCGTAGCTAAGACCCCGCCAACGGCGGCGAGTGAAGCGAAGGCTGGTCGAAGGGCGAGGTGCGAAGGGTCTCATATTACTCAGCTATTAACGGTACTGACCAGCTCAGCCTTATATTCAGAGTGAATAGGAAGGCCTAATCAAAGCTTCTTGGATGTCCATGGGCCACGGGTTATAATCCCTGTCCGATGAAATTTTTACACCGCAGCAATCTCAAACAATTTATTAGCTGAAAAACAATATCAAGGGGTTCCCATGAGAGCATTCAAACAACTCATCTTTTTTAGTCTTATTAGCACATTAGCATTTGGTCAATTGTTCATTAATGAGATCGATTACGATCAACCCAGCACGGATAATGCAGAGTTTGTTGAAATTGCTGGTCCTGCAGGCACCTACTCAAATATTACCCTTGAACTCTTTAATGGCAACGATGGATCCACCTATGACCCATCACCTATAACAATTCCTTCGATTACTTTGACAGATGAAAGCAATGGCTATGGGTTTTATGTGGTTGGCGTTGGCGGAGATTTGATTCCAATACCCTCAGGGTGGACACTTCAAAATGGCGCTCCTGATGGGGTTGTTTTAAAAATTGATGGAGTGATAGTAGATGCTGTTTCGTATGAAGGTGAAATGGCAGGTATGGAGAATGCTGGTGAAGATATTGCCATTGCTGATCAAGTAATGTCACTCAGTCGTCTAGGATTGGACGGATCGCCTTGGGAACATGTCACCTCAACACCTGGTGCGATTAATACAAATCAAACCTTTGACCCCAACGCAAATTTCCCACCAGTAGCAAATGCCGGAGCCAACCAGTCCGTAGCGAGCGGGGCAGCGGTGACCCTGGATGGAAGTGGAAGTACAGATAGTGATGGGTCGATCACTACTTTCGTATGGACCCAAGTCTCTGGTACGCCTCTTACGATCACCAATGCAGACGCAGCTGTCGCATCCATCACCCTACCCACGGTCACAGAGACCACTAGCTGGGTATTTTTGCTGACAGTAACCGATGATGAGGCTGCTACAGATACAGATGAAGTTGAGATCAAGGTGAATATTAGCGCAACAATGACCATCGCTGAGGCAAGGACTCAGAGTCTCGGGACCCTCATCACAATCACAGGCTTGGTCAACAGTGTAAATTTTTCAGGAAGTGGTTCTGAGTACACGGTTGAAGACGCCACCGCCGGTATCGATATGTATTTATTGGGTATTCCACTCGCTCTTGGATTGGGTGATGAAATCACGGTGACGGGACCCACAGCTGAATATAATGGCAAGTATGAAATCATGCCTACCGCTGCAAGTGATATTGTGATTAACAGTACAGGAAACACCTTGCCAGACCCACAGATTATTACAGCTGCCGAATTAGCAAGTAATGGTGAGAACTATGAAAGTGAGCTGATTCAGATCAATGGGGTAAGCAATGCAGGAACGGGAGATGCCTGGCCTGGATCTGGTTCTGATGCCAATGTGGCTATCTCCGATGCTTCAGGATCGACAGTTATGCGCATAGACAAAGAAACTGAGATTGATGGTACGACTGAACCAGTATGGCCCATGGACGTAATCGGTATTGTCTCAGAATATTCTGGAACGTATCAGATTCTCCCGCGCATGCTCACAGATTTTGTATCTGATAAGGTTTATCCAGTTTTCGAGAATCATTCTCGCTCCCGCGGATTTGAAACAGCTTCAAATGAGCTTGAAATCTCAATCGATATTGTCCCCGGGGATGAAACTCAGAGTATTCAATCTGCTGTATTAACTTATGGTACCGATGGAACATTATTGAACGAGAGTGCCATGTGGTTGGACAATGGCAATACATGGATGGGTATTATTCCGGCACAAGCTGCGAATTCTTATCTGCAGTATGAAGTTATTGCAACAGCCCACACAACGGTAGATGCTGTCACTGACATCAGTGATTTCGATTCATATACATATGGAGTGGCTATTGCTTCCAGTGAATTAACCACTGTCGCTTCGATTCAGTTAAATCCCGTGGATGGTCAGGTTGTGACAGTTGAGGGTGTGATCACTATTGGTGCTGGAATTCTTCAAACCGGTCTAACAAATGCATATATACAGGATGGCTCGGGAGAGGGAATTAATTTGTACAATTATGAAGAAATCGAGCTAAACCGAGGAGACAAAATCAGAGTTGTTGGCGTGGTTGAGGATTACGTGGGAACTGACAATACAACGACCGAGATAAAGAATTTTTCTTATCAATCAATCTCGACTGGCAATGATCTACCTACATCAGTCAGCTTAACACCAGCAGAAGCTCAGCTTCAGGAATTAGAGGGAACGCTGGTTCAGATTGCTGGAACGATCACGGACCATTTCTTTATCGGAGGTGGCTTAAATCTCACCCTGGGTGAAGGCGCAGACGCTTTAAAGATAAGAATATGGGAGACAACAGGTGTTGATACATCAGGTATGTCGGTTGGAACTGATTGGTCATTTATGGGGGTTGAGAGTAATTATAGGGGTGCTTTTCAGTTACTAGTTGCCTATGGTGAGGATACAGAAAATACCACATCTATCGTCCAATTCGATAACAAACCTGGCAGCTTTAGCTTGAATCCAGCCTATCCTAATCCCTTTAATCCAACAACCCACTTGAGTTGGACACTGTCGGAGCCCTCAGAGCTTAAGTTGATGGTTTATGATATCATGGGTCGGGAACGTGCTGTTCTGGCAGATGCCTGGAGCGAAGCAGGTTCTTTCTCCATGAGCTGGGATGCCTCGGATCTTACATCGGGTGTGTATTTTGTTCGATTGATCACAGCCAGAGAAACAGCCATCCAGAAAGTGATGCTGCTTAAATAAGTATTTAGGGATTGGAAAGCCGTCCCGTCTAGGGCTCCTATCCAATCTTTATCAATGGAGTCCAAAGAAATAGAAGTGAGAGAATGAAGCGAAACATACATCAATTACTACTCCTGGTCCTGATCCCCATGAGCCTCATGGCGGTTGATCATCTCATAATTAATGAGATTGTGCTACAACCTTCAGCGGGAGAATATGTGAAGATCACAAATCCCACCGCCAGCGCAATAAATATGAGTGACTATTACCTCACAGATGCCACTGACAAAATCAATGGGAAGTATTATTACAATTTACCAGGTGGTGCTGACTATTGGTCTGGCAGTTCCACTGATTTTATTGCCAGATTTCCAGATACGAGCCTGGCGGCTGGTGCAGCACTTATTCTGGGAATGGGTCAGATAAGTGACTATCAAAACACCTATGGGGCACTGCCTGATCTCACGCTAAAAAACCACATGCTGGATGCCATTACGGGTCAATCAAGTATTGGCGGATCCCCCAATGTCAAACTTGACAATGCAGCTGAATCTCTGGTTCTATTCTACTGGGATGGAACTGCAGCGACGGTAAAAGATGTTGAGTATCTGGTCTGGGGAACAGATAGTACTACAGCTTCAGCCTCTACAATCGATAAATCAGGTGTGGGTAGCTATCTGGCAGACACTCCTGTGGCTGATCAATCCTTTATGCTAACCCATCTGGATGGATTCAAACTGATTAGAAACAGTGATGAAGGGACAGAAACCGGTACCGCTGGAAATGGAATCACTGGTCATGATGAAACCAGCGAGAATCTGGCAGATACCTGGAGTGTTGTCAGTCTCACCATCGTAAAACCAAAAATTGCAAATGTCACAGTGACACCCAATGCTCCCGAAACGACTGAAGCTATGGTTGTCACAGCAAGTATCACAGATGATGGTAGCATCACCAGTGCAATCCTGACCTACACGTTTCCATCAGCAACAGGAACACCCGCTGACTTGAGCATGAGCAATACTGGGGGAGACACCTGGACCACCACGATTCCTGCGACAGGCGCAGAAGGAACCCTGGCCTTCTACATTATGGCAACAAACAATAGTGGTTTAACTAAAACCAGCAGTATTTCCGGGGTCACCATAGCCGATCCACCACCCCCTGTGACCATTAAAACCATTCGTGATGATTTTGCAAGCTACAATGGCCAGACAGTCAATCTAAATGTAGTAGTAGCGATTGGGTCTGGCATAACTCGCACCGACAGAACCGAAGCTTATGTCCAGGACAACTCCGGGTATGGTCTGGTTCTATCCGCATCTGGCTCGCTAAGTCCCGCCCTGGTTCAGGGAGATTCTATCAATCTGATTGGAGAGCTCTCGGAGTACAATGGCACCTATCAAATCCAGAATTTTACCACCACCCTGATCGCAGCAGATCGTCCCGTGCCAGGCATTCGAACGATTACCAGCTCAGAACTTCCCATAGCAGACAATCAGGGAAGTTTTGTTAAGGTCTGGGGAGCCGTCCAGTCCCGCTCAGATGGAGTTGGAGGAGGCTCAAACGTTGGCATCGAAGATGCAGATGGACTCCTGACTGTCAGGATTTGGGATACCACCCATCTCCTCGATGATCCCACTGCTGATAGTCTCTTGCAGGTAGGTAATCTGGTTCAGATTTTTGGAATTGCCAGTCAGTACAATGGTGATGGTCAACTACTTGCTGCTTATGCAACAGATGTTCAGCCCTATAAAGAGGGAGAAGATAGTGATGGAGGGACGAGTTTGGTATTAGCCCCCTATCCCTTTGTTCCCCAACTGGCTGAAACCATTCAGTACACCTATAAATTTCCGGCAAATTCACGGGTGACCCTGCGGATCTTCGATCTTTCCGGTCATTTCATAACTACCCTTTTTGAAGACTATCGGTCTTTGGCTTTGGAGGTCACGAAAACCTGGGACGGTCGTAACGCAATTTCACAGATCGTGCCACCTGGAACCTACATTATGCATCTGGAAACTGTGAATCGGACCAGCGGTGAAATTAATACAGATATGGCTCCCGTAGTCATCGGGAGTAAGTAAGATGAAAAAGATACTCATCATCCAGTTGATCACTGTTTTTTGTCTTTCTACCATCGCTTTTGGTCAAGTCACAACGGATTCCCCCTACAAAACACCTGCAATGGGTGCTTTGATGGGAAGTAATCTGGCATTGTCCGCTGATGGAAGCAGTCTATTACTAAACCCTGCTGCACTAATGACAGTTGAGAATGGATTCGTTCTGGCAGCAACCCAAAATGTATTCAATCAGAAATTCTTGCCTTATAATGTGTTGACCAGCGGGTTCAATTTGCCTTCAGGTCTTGGAAAAGTAGGTCTCAGTTTTGAATCCATGACAGTTTCCTACCGCGATGAAACCCTGAGCGGAGAAACAGCAGTCGGGCTCTCCCATGCATTTAATCTTATGGAAGATCGTATTTCCACCCTGAATATGGGATATACTGTTAAATATTTGTCCATTGACTATGGAAAATCGGCCGGAACGGCTGGTGATGGCTCCAACGGGATGGATCTGGGTAGTGCCTCTGCCTTTGGCCTGGATCTGGGATTTCAGGCAACCCTGTCAAAAAGACATTGGCTGGGCGTTGTGGTTCACAATCTAAATCGCCCCCAGATTGGAACTGGCTCAGCTACAAGCATGCTCCCTCGAGATATTCAGGCAGGTTTCTCATACGCCCCCACAAGACAGGTGATTACTAGTTTCAGCCTGGTGAGCAGCCCGGGATTAGCCACAGAACTTCATGCGGGATTAGAGTATGCTCTAAATCCCTATCTTAGCCTTAGAAGCGGTATCCAATCACAACCTAACCGCTTCGGGACTGGTTTTTCATTTCGAGCAAAGGGTTTGATCCTGGACTATGCTTTGCTTACACATCCTGTTTTGCCAGTTACACACCAATTCTCACTGGCCTATGAACTGGGTAAATGATGACGGGGAATTGAGTGATTAAGCAAAAAGCATATAGCATGAAGTTTAGAGTTACTCTCTCGCTTATTCTAATAGGCTTGCTGTTTCTAAGTCCGGTTTTAGCAGACCAAATTGATATTAATAATGCGTCTCTCACTGAAATGGAACAACTACCCCTGTCTTTTGACCAGGCTAGAGCTGTTTATGAGTATGTCCAATTTCATGGTCCTTTGGAAAGTGTCTATGAATTGAGCAATGTGAGAGAATTGAGCAATCAGGACCTCCAGAGTTTAAAAAAGGCTGTCATCCTTAAACCTGATGAATCAGCCTCAACAAATACCCGCCTGGAAGATCAATATCGGAAGGTGGAGAACTGGACCTCTACAGAGGGTGCCAGCGAAGGTCTCATGGAACTCTGGTTGGAACGGCTAGCTGAGCCCATGAATGTGAATACAGCCTCCTATGAAGATCTGGTCTCCCTGCAAAATGTGAGTCCAGTGGATGCAGTGGCAGTGATGAAACTAAGAACAGAGGTTGACTCCATTGGATCCGCTCGCTGGCTGAGAAATGCTATTGGTTTGTCTTATTACGGCTACCGGAATATGCGGGATTTTGTCAGTTATTCTGAACCGCAGGGTGGCCAATGGCACATCTGGTACAATATGGTCCTGAAATCAATTCCTTCCACCAATGCCACAGATGAAGAAGCCACCAATCCACTGCTTGGTGTAGGCAGTTCTCCGGATATTCTCCATAAGTTTTCTATCAGCAATTCCACCCATTGGAAGGCAGGCATGTCCTACAATCGGCAACTGGGTGAGGAAAACAGATACTTTGCTGGAAGCGACATTCCTGAAGTAAAAGTTTCAGTGACCCTTTCAGATTTTGATTTTGGTGGATTTCATCTTGACAGATTGGTCCTGGGTAATTTCTCAGCAAGCATGTCTCAGGGACTGGTCTTCGAATCCACGGATTTCAGGTCGCCCAGACGTTCTGGTTATGGATGGAATAAGCGTGTCCACGGAATTTTCTCAGATCTATCACGATCTCAGGAATACGCCCAGAAGGGTGTAGGCATTCAGGGCTCATTTATGGAAAAAGCCAAATTTATGGGTTTTCTCTCCAAAAACAGCAGAGATGCTGTTCTAAATCCTGATGGTGAATCTTTCACCTCACTCATCACACTCTATCCACGCCTGGATCATGGCCTGGTGAATGAACTTCCTCAACCCTTGTTAGATGTGGTGGACGAGGTCACCTATGGCGGAAATCTTCGTTATGAATTTCTGACAGGTACTTTTCTTGGGGTTTCATCATACGAAAGTCTTTATGACAAAGAATTGAGACCTGAACCAACCCTTTCCATCATCCATAGCGATAACACGGGTCTTTATCTCAATTCTTCAGGGAATGGCGCTGATACCGAAGTCGAGGCTTTGCATGCTTCATCTGCTAAATCTGCTTTATGGGCGGATGCCAAGGCGAATAGACGTGTACAAGGAATTGAATTCAGTACCGTGATCAGCAATCTGGCACTCCAGCTTGAATGGGGAGTTCTGGACAAAGACAGTGATATATTTGCCGTTTCCACTGATCCGCAAGCATTGGTAGCCAATGCCTATCTCCAGTTTGATAATCTCAACTTTATGGTTCTTTATCGCGACTATGATCTGGGCTACGACAACCCTTATCAACGCAGTTTCTCAAATTATCAACGCTATAAGAGCAGTATATTTGAAGATGAGTTTTATTTAAAAGATCCAATACTGGCCTTCTTGTACACAGGTGCCTCTCAGCCACAGGCAGAACGGGGAATCTATGTAAGCAGTCGCTATCAGATCCATCGGGCCTGGGTATTGACAGCTAATTTTGATACCTGGACAAGAGTTGCAGATGGCTCACACTACTATCGAACTGTGGCAACGGCTGAGTATCGTCCCACCTTCAACTATCGCTTCAATGTCCGTCAAAAATGGCAGGCGCGTGGCAGCTTCAACATTTTCTCACCCACTGGTTATGAAAATAGAGAAACAATTATCCGTATGCGCATGAGACTCTCGGGATTCGATCAGTTGCAGATTCGATATATGAATTCCATGACTCAATTTAATCCCAGACGACGCCTGACTGTTGATCTGGCATCGGGACTCAGCAACGTTTCTCCTGTGGGTCAGGCAGGCAGTCCTGCAAATGCCCTGGGTTTTGATCTTACCCACAATTTTACACCCATGTTCAAGCTCATTGGTTCGGTGATGTACTATAAGGGCTTTTTCTGGAATTTTGAAGATACTGATTTTCGAGTATTTGATTCTCCAAATGGCTCTATGCGCTGGTGGATCACCGGCTTTTCCCGTCTGGGGAATCACTGGGCTATCCGGGCAAAACTTTCCTGGGATGAGGGAGCCGCGCTCTCCAATTATGCCTATGGAAAAGAACAATACGATCCTCGTGTATTAGATAAAGGTACAAGCTGGTTTGGTGAGGCAGTTGATTTCCGTCTCCAACTTGACTATGCCTTCTAGATGAATGAGACCACTGAGAACGCAATGGATGCATTGATTTTAATGATGAACCAAGCTGTGCAAAGAGCAAATAGTAGAGACGTCTTCGCGAGCGATCCTGGCTTGACCAGAGAGCGCGGCGATCTCAAACCAGAGATTGCTTCGTCCCGCCGACATATTTGTCGACCTTCCTCGCAAAGACGAGTCACCAATATTTTTAAATGAATATGAAGAAGAAATATATGAAAAAATCAACACCGACTGTATTCCGAACACTGGTCATTCTAACCCTGTTTAGTTCAACACTCATGGGACAGAGCTATTTCAATATGCTCATGATTGATCAATTGAATTCAAATCATAGTAAGGATCTGGCACTTTCAGGGTCCAATACTGCTGAGTATAGCAGCCCTTTCAACACCTTTAATAATCCTGCCAATCAAGGTCAATTCAAGGGAATTAGGATCAGTGCGGGTGTTACTGCAGTTTCATTAAATGAGAACCGCTCATATCCTGCCATCGATCAGTTCGGAGATCGAGTCACTGACAATATCTATGTTATCTCTCGTGGACTGCAAACGGGATTCTCAGGTGGGCTTACCTGGGGCACCGGAAAAATTGGAATCTCTCTGGCGAGTATGCCTTATCTTACACCAGCATTCTTTTTCCAGGAAGAGATCAGAGGCAGTCTTTATCCACCAAACTTGAATCGTGATCCGCTCATAGGTTATCATCACATTGAACAATCCGGAGTCATCCAGGGAACGGGAGCCAGTGTTGCTTCCTCTTTTGGATCTCTATCTGTAGGTGGAGGCTATAGACTTCTCCATGGTGTATCATTAGAGAGCCAATTTGGTGTTTCTGTCCTTAATGATGCGGATACTGCAGCTTTGGCTAGCGGTACCACGTTTTTGAAGACTGAATCCTGGAAACTTGACAATTCACCCCTGGTCATGAACCTTGGTGTTTACAAAGATCTGGGTATGCATTGGCGAGTGAGCGCCAGTTACCAGTCGGGATTCACGCTAGAGTCTAAGCGGCAGGGTGCAATCCCCATGTTTGACTCAACCATGGCTTATCCTGTGATCGCATGGAATGCGGACACCTTGACATTGAGCACCGATATTCCAGGGAAACTTGAATTCGGTTTTCGCCTGCGACCGTCAAATCCCTTACCAACCTCAGTATTTGTCTCTATAGCGTACCAGGATTGGTCCAGCTACAGCTTGACCTATGCTGATAGTCTTTCAGATGGATCGAGGTCCTTTAGTTATCCTATGCAGGAGACCTTTACCATCAGTGGGGGGGTAGAGCATTGGATAAGTGAGCATGTCCCCTTCAGGGCAGGCTTCTCGTGGGTGGAATCACCTCTGGCAGATAAACTGGCTCAGAGTCGCTTCAGTGCAGGTTCTGGCTGGGTGAGTGGACCCTTTCAATTTGATATTGCTGTTCAACTCAGCTCAATTCAGTACACCTTTACTGATATTTTCATTCCAACAGGGCTGACTCCAAACAGCTTTGAAAATGTGAATGAAACAAAAACAAATTACTCTCTTAGTGTGAGCTACAGTCTGTGAAAAAAATAAGAATTATTGCACTCATCGGTGTTCTCGCCGGTCTGGTATTTATTCAACCTGGGGTCTTTGAAGCTCAGGGCTCAACCTATAACCAAAAATTTGAATCATCTGAATATTTAAAGATTCATTTACTCTTCACCAATGATCTGCATGGTGGCATCGCTCCTTCCAAAGCCTGGTTTATGAATCCGGATTTCCCACCGGACCTGGGTGGTGGGGCAGCCATGTATACTTATGTAAATGAGATCAGGGAAGAAGCGTCGGCTGAAGGCGCCGAGGTTTTGCTTCTCGATGGGGGTAATATTTTTCAGGGCACACCTCTGGGTATGGCAGATTCCGGCAGAGCCATGATAGACTGGATGAACCAGATGGATTATGATGCCTCTGTGATTGGACTGCAGGAGTTCATGTTTGGTGTGGATAATATCAAATCTCTGGATGCTGCGTCAAAATTTCCTCTCTTGAGTGCCAATGTCAATTCTGCAAACTATGATCCTCAGGATTATCTGATCAAGACGCTTCAAGGTGTGAAAGTGGGCATCGTGGGGTTGACCACCTCAAACACGCCCAACAAGCTCCTGCCGGGTCAAACCGAGGGTGTTACCTTCTCTCGAGAGATACCCGTGGCCAATACGGCTATTCAGGCGCTAAAAGGGCAAGGAGTGAACTGTATCATCGGTTTGTTTCATCTGGGAGTGCCCTATCAGAGAGAAAACGAATTCGCAGAATTTGTAGATACGTATGAAGAAGAAAGTGATTTCACAGATCGGGTGATCACAAATCTGGAAATGGCTCACCTGACCAAAGGAGTTGATCTCATTGTTTCCGGTGGAACCAATGCTGGATACAACACCCCCTGGGAGGATCCCCAAACCCATACTGTCGTTGTGCAAGGTTATGGTGGCGCCAGCAACATAGGGCACATCATCCTATATGTTCATAAGGAATCAGGGACATTAGCAGGATATAAACAGCCCTTTTCACGAGGTGTATTACTTACGCTGAGCACTGATGATATTCAGGTTGACAAGCTGATGGCTAAGCAGCTTGCTGATCTTGAAAAAGAACGCAGTAAGCCGAGTAAAATTAAGTTTTCAGCTGTTGTGGGTGTCGCTTCTGAAAGAGCTGAATCACCTGTTCTAAATCGATGGAACTTTGATGTACCAAGCTTTAATAGAGATGATTTTCTGGATGTAGCGACCTGGAATATGGAATGGTTTCCAAAATCCAAGGACAGTACCATCACCGCTGTGGCTGAGATCATGCAAAAGGTGAATGCGGATATCTATGCTGTTCAAGAAATTGGCAGTCTTAAGCAATTCGCAGCCATGATGGATCTGCTGCCAGCTTATGATTTTCAGGTAACACGGCAGTCCTCCTTTTTTGATCAGGCAATTATATATAAGAAGAGTGTCCTTCAATATCTTGGTCGTAGCGAACCATTTTCTGAATCAGACTATAATTTTGCCGGTCGTCCACCTCTGCGGGTAGATTTTCTCTGGACCCATGGGGGTGCAAAAGAAGCTATCTCAGTCCTCGATCTCCATCTCAAGTGTTGTGGAAATGGACTGGAACGACGCAAAAAATCTGTGGATGAACTCCATGAATACTTGAGCCTGGGTCTTGAGTGGGGCGAGGATAATATTATTGTCATGGGTGACTGGAATGATCAATTGGACGATGTGGGAACAATGCAAAGTTTCGGTGCTTTCCTGGATGATCCTGAAAATTTTCATTTCGCAACTGCAGAAATCGCTGGAGATGTGAAACAAGCTTCCTATCCCAGTTGGCCCAGCTTTTTGGATCATATTCTTATTGGCAAAGGTCTATTCGATGAATTTGAGAACGGTGGCACTATCCAGACCCTTCCTGTAGAAAAGTGGCTGGGGAGCTGGGATAATTACGAATTAATCATTTCTGATCACCGGCCTGTGCTCATGCAGCTCAATATGTCCCGCTGACACATCAGGCTGAACAATGAACAAAACTATTTATCGTCATTGCGAGTGTCGCGAAGCAATCTCTAGCTTTAGATCGCCGCGGACGCAAGCTCCCTCGCGAAGACGAATCTTCTACCTCTTTGTAGTAAGCCTATTGCTCCTGTTTATCAGTTGCGCTGAACCAGTGGAACCCGGGGATACTACCGGTCCTACCATTCCCTCTATAGATAGTGATGCCAACATCAGTATTGTTACCTGGAATATTGAGAAATTTCCACAATTGGGAAGTAGAACAACTTCTCGCGTTGAGCTAATTATTGATTCTCTGGATGCTGATTTTTATTTACTCCAGGAGATTCAGGATAAGGGAGCTCTGGAAGATATTGTTGACCAGTTGGAGCGCTATTCTGTGATCATCTCAGACGAGACCTCATTCATGCATTTAGCCATCGTCTATAAGCAGGATCATTTCCTGGCCACGGATGTGAAAAATCCTTTTTCAAGCAACGATTATAATTTTGCCGGGCGACCGCCCCTGTGGGTAAGTTTTGCTTATGAGCTGGAGGGGAAGGAGCAGGTCCTCAACCTTATTGACGTCCATATGAAATGCTGTGAAAAATATCCAAGCGACCTAGAGCGACGGCATGATGCGAGTCGAATGCTACACGACTATCTTGATTCAGCGGTAGCAGGGGGAGATAGTAATTTCGTAGTTCTTGGGGATTGGAACGATGATATCTACGATCCAGATAGCTCTGGTCAATATGCTTTCGAAGCTTTTCTTAATGATCGTGAAAATTACTATTTTGTGACAGATAGTCTTGCTTCGACGAGATCAGCTAGAAATGCGTCATTCCCTAGTTGGCCAAGTTTTCTCGATAATATTCTCATCACCCGTTCTTTATTCGATGAGTTTGAAGCTTCAAAAGTTCAAACACTACGTTTAGACGAGATTTTCGGTGATTACAGCTCTGTTGTTTCAGACCACCGTCCGGTTCTTTGGTCCTATAGGCCTAACTAATACGGTTCAAAATCTTTCACAGTAATTGAGGGTTGGAGATTAAGTCACTCTTAAAGCCCTTGATAGATCTCGTGTGTTCCCAGTACCCAATTTTAGGATGCTCCCAGTCATCAATAGCTCGATGTAAAAATAAGCTTGACATATATCCGTTACGGATATAATATCAAAGCATGATTGACAAAAAAACTAAACCCCTTACTCCTGCGGTGCTTCATATCCTCCTCGCACTTTCAACAAAAGATCGGCATGGCTATGGAATCATGAAACAGGTGGAAGCCGATTCGCTTGGAAAAGTAAACATGGGGCCGGGTACCCTTTATGGCTCGATTGGTCGAATGATCGAGGCAGGATTGGTACATGAGAGCGACAAAAAGATAGATTCGGAAATGGATGACGAAAGGCGAGTCTACTACAAAATCACAGGTTCCGGCCAAAAAGCTCTGACGCTGGAATTGGATCGCTATCGTGGAGTCATAGCCGTGGCCAACCAGAAACGACTCTCACTGAATACTCTTTCTTATGGCATATAAGCTCTCAATACAACAATTACGACGCTGGTATGCAAAACTGCTTCGCCTCTTCTCGAGGCCGTACTATGAGCGCTTCGGCCAGGGAATGGAGCAAACCTTCAATGATCTTCTCCAAGAACGCGCAAGGGAAGATAGAGCATTACTCGCTTTCGCTTTCTGGATGTTCTTAGAGACATCCGCAGGAATTACTAGAGAGAGGACCAGATTTATCATTATGAATAACCAAAATATTATCCGCATAGCACTTGTAACAGTCTCCATATTGTTACTACCCTTATTGGCAATGCTCTTTACTGATGAAGTGGCCTGGGATCTGGCTGATTTCATAATCGCAGGCATCCTCCTATTCGCCGCTGGTCTTGCATATGAGCTCTTAGCGAGGAGGGCTGGCAATGTCGCGTATCGAGCTGCAGTCGCAGTTGCAGTGGTAGCAGGACTCATTCTAGTCTGGGTTAACTTGGCCGTTGGAATCATTGGGTCTGAGGACAACCCTGCCAACCTGATGTATGTTGGAGTGCTGGCGGTTGGAATCATCGGTGCTTCAATTGCACGCCTTCATCCACATGGAATGTCACGCACACTGTCAGCGATGGCTATCGCTCAAGCGCTCGTTCCAGTCTTCGCACTTATTATTTGGAAGCCCAGCGTTACTTCCGGGGAAGCAGCCATAGACTTATTCGTATTGGGTGTGAGTGCATTCTTTGTTCTACTGTTTGTCGTATCGGCAATGCTGTTTCGACGCGCTAGCGCTTTTGGCTCGACATAGAACCAATGACAAGAGAAATAATTCAGTACGCTTCCCTCATAGAATACTTTTGTTGTGCGACATAATAAAAGTATTCTACTGTGGCCTTAGACCACCGTCCCGTGCTCTGGACATTCACTCCCAATTAAAAGTAGATTTTTCCTTATCTTAGATACAACATCTTGATGGTTTGGTGGTAACTCCCCGCTTGAAGGTGGGCGAAATATACACCAGTGCTCACAGGGTTTCCTGTATGATCCATTCCGTTCCACTGCACCGTATAACTTCCTGGTGAATTATCAGCGTTAACAAGAATTGCAACCTCTCGCCCTAGAAGATCTAACACGGTAACTTTAACCGACGAATATTTTGGCAGATCGTAGCTGATCGTGGTGCTGGGATTGAAGGGATTTGGATATGCTGGATGGAGCATGAAAGTTTTGGGATTCTGAGCATATGAGTCTGTATTAAGGGCAGTTGAAAGTTGAAAGTGATCTAAGAGAGCATGAACGAAAAGACTGCGCTCGTTTGCGGTATAAATTGTTTCAAAAGGAAAACCCATGATCAATACCTGACTAGTCTGTGTTCCACCGGGGGAGACACCCTCAAAGGCAGCAGCAGCAATATCATTGTTTGCGTAGCGTAAAACTGCCTCGGAACCGTTTGTCAGTGTGTAGGTATCGGGGTAGCCCACAGTATAGATTCCATGCGTCCCATTATCAAAATGCAGGTCGAGACCCTCGAAACCCGTTCCAGTGACACCCCCAACCGTATAGCTCTCAGAATCGTCAGTATCATAGCTGACATGTACAAAGTTATGCAGGAAATCTTTGTCTGATTGGGCTACTGCTTTATAGTCAAGATCCCAGGCAATTTCAGATCCTGAAATGAAGAGCTTGCCTCCTTGTTTGAGATAATTTTCCACTAGATCCTGTTCAGAATTACTAAAAGATTCATCTGCAGTACTCTCATCGCCCAGGTTCCAGAAGACCGCCTTATATTCACTTAGATCAACGGTACCAGCTACAACAGCATCATTGTCAACCGTGGTGAATGTGTAATTATATTTAGCCAGTTCTGTTCCAAGACTAAGGGAAAAATCATGAAACTGCCAGGCCCAGCGATCAAAGCCATCCACGATGAGCAATTTGTCAGAACTGCCCTTATTTGCATGGGTATAACTGTCTGTAGGGTGACTTTCATAGCCCTCATGGTTTACAGCCTTGACATGATAGCTCCAACTGGATGGGTTGACTGTCTGGATATCGTGATGCATTGTACCTGCCGGAATAAGCTCAGAATTCACGGTTTGCCAATCACCATGCTTTATCTCATTTTTACCGTAAATACGAAAGCCTTTTATTCCCGTTGTATCCGCAAGTTTCCAATTCAGCGTGAGCTCTCCAGCACCCTGAATACCTTCCAGAATGGGGTGAGATATAGCAGAAGGCATATTTTCATTACCTTCCATGTTGATGTAGTATCTGGGCAAATAGGCAGAAAGATCCGACAGAGTATAAGTATAATAACTCACTCGCCACTCTCGACTGGTGGATTCCACTGCCAGGAGGGTGCCATTATCATTTTTCTGTACAAATAGACGGACATGACCCTGTTTATGGATAGCATCACCAGGCTTTAGATCATCCCAGGAACCGTAAGCTATTGTGATCAGAGGTTGGCGCTTATGCATCATATAGGTGCTATAATGGCTTGTAAGGTTCCAGCAGCGTGAAACAAAACCGCTGCAATCCACACTTACTGCCCAACTGCTTACATTATCAGTATTCCTGTCTCCAGCATATTTTCCATTTTGCAGGCCATTATCAAATCCGGAGAGGGTGGAAAATCCACCCCATTGATAGGGTAATTTTGCATGTGCTCCCACAGTGACCCAGGAGGGGGTTTCAACCTTTTTTCCATAGGGATCGCTTATGAGACCATTGGTGATATTATGGGCAGTTGCTGTCCAGGTATGGGTGACATAGGAATCCCCGGTTACCAGGGCTTGGGCTCGTGTGACCGGTGCAAAGTTTGGTACAGAGCCAGCCTTCTCCAAATGTCCCTGCTGAAAGTTTTTTGGAGGACTATCCAGAGGCTCCGGTTCTGGCTCATAACGTAATTTCTCTGGATAGTTCAAGTGCTCGAGCTCAGCTGGGAAGCTGTCATTGAACTGCCATTTCAACAGGTGCACGCCGTCCTCAAGGGGTAGCAGATGTAGAATATCCCCCTTTTTTGTGATAATAAATTCTTTGGACATGAGGGTATGTGCTTGTTGCAAACCTGTGATGCGTGTTCGCTCCCTTCCTGAGGCATCAATGACACGGATTTCACGGGCCACTCTCAGAGGTATCTGTTGTGTAATGATCTCCAGAAGAATGAAATATGAATTCTGACTGGAACCAAGATACTGAATGCTCCCAAGATTTGATACGTTCAGCTCAGCCAAAACCTGGTTGTTGATCCTGATGCTCGCACGATTGCGGGAGCTCATACTTACATTTACCCGTTCTTCACTCTTGCCCGCTAATCCCAGCTTGGCCATGCTTGAGGAGGAGCCTGAGTTCAATTCTACAGTGGATTCCATATTCAAAATGGCGTGTGGTCGGCCGTCTGCGAATTTAGACAAGCGGTTGATCGGTTGATCGGGTCGTTGATTTGTCCAGTAGGTATTCCAGCTGTTATTTTCAAACTTCAGGACTTGATTGTCGTAAAGCAAAAAAGCGGGTGTGGGGCCTTCCATGAGAATGTCTCTGGGATGATCCACAGGTAGATCGAGGACTTCTACATCCTCCCTATTTGCATAAAGAAGCGCTCTTTTACCCTGGGAATCCAGGATTACCGTGAGTTCATCCGTGTAGGAGAATGACTCCGGGCCAAAAGGTCCACCCGGTGTTTCACGCAGGACAACTCCAAACTGCTCTCCCTGCTGCCAGGGAATAAAACGTGTTTCTGTTAATTCAAATTCTGCTACAAGCGGAGTGACAAGGAGGCCAAGGAGCAGATATTTTGAAACAGTTGATTTTTGCATAGCGGTCTTCCTGTTTAAATAAATACCTGCTAAGGTAAAACCAAAGCTGGGGGGAAGAAGGAAAATGAAGCCTCAGTTCAATTCATGAGGACCATATACATGAAAAATATTTCCGCTGATTATTCCAGTGTGGCCTCTAACCACAGACCGCTTCTCTGCTTGTATAAACCCAATTAATTTCGCCGGGCTAATTTTCACCCCAGGCTGATGAGTTGAATCCCTTAGCAATTAACAGTATTGCCAGGACAAATTCTTGTAATACGAGTGGAATAGTTAAAACTACAAAGTGAGGTGCAATAACATCAATAAGCTGGAATAGGATTAAAAAACTTGCCAGGATTGCTAATGTATTTCCCATAGCCCCCCAAACTGATAGCCATCGAGGGACCAGTTTTGTTTTATAGAATACATAATATAAAATCAGGTTGCCTAAACCCGTAGCCAACATCATCCCCACATGATTAACTAAATCACGGACTAACTTTAACCCCTCTCCCATAATCTGAATGTTTCCCGTATCTGAAATTGCAGACATTAGAAACTCCTGACTTAAGAATAAAAATAAGGGCAAGATGATGACACCAATGAGTTGAAATATCCCTGCAATTATTCTGAAACTCACAAATCCAATGGCCAAGCTTTCACTGTATCTTCTTAGTAAGGGGAATAATAATAGTGCAAATCCAATGTAGATGGGAACCAGAGTTAATTGGAAGAAGGCGCCGATGAGCACTTGATATTGATTCGCAGAAACTTCAGTAAGATAATGAGGGCTTTCCACTGAAGGAACAACGCTGAGTATACCTGCAATCATTCCTCCAATAATCAAAAGGCCTGCAAGCCTTGCCATTTTATATTTCTCTAACAACAAAAGATCAAACTTTTATTATTTCAATTTTTCTTTTCTAATCAACTCCAATGTGAAATCAAGTTGATACTCTTTATCATAAAGTAAATCATCTAGAGTTGGCTTCACTTCATAGTCAGGAAACACTCCTTTTATGTGGTCATTATCATGACCAGGCATATAAACTGTCGAAAGGGCTGTAACGCATGTCGTTTTGGTATTGGGTAAAACGAAACTGTTCTGGTCCCCATTACTTATCAAGGGTTGTCCAGATTCCTCCCCTACAATAATCGCATTGTCATAATACTTTGCTGCCGCAGGGAAACATGTGGCTGTAGAATATGACAGCGGTCCTATTAGGATATATGTTAAACCTGAAAACTGATTCTCACGTACTGAGGGATGGGTTGGATATTCTTCAATAAAGTAGCCATTTTTAATGTATCCCTTCATTTTTTTAGCTTCTACAAATTCTTTGGTTAATAGACTTAATTTTGTCATTTTTTTCTCCATTAAGCAGTATGGCTCGATTGTAAAATATGATATTAATGAATCTGCGAGATCCGTGAGACCACCTCCTTGAAGGTTATCTATAATTAGATAGTTGATCTGTTTCTCAGAAATAGCCATAAATGCAGAATCCATGAAATGCATAAAATCCCTGGGCGGCATAAACATCCTTTTATAGATATATGCAATATCATCGTCATAGAAGCGTAACTCGAATTTTGGTTTAGAGAGTGTTTGATAGTCATCCCAGGTAGCCCCCTTTAAGTTCAATACTGCATTATTTACAGTAATATTAAACTCCGCGAATGAGCCATAAACCAGGGCGAGGTAAATATGGAACTGACTTTCCAATGATTTTGTCTTATGGCTTTGTTTTTCGCCAGGTACATATCTCCTTAGATTATCAATAATTAATTCTACCGGAATTCCATTAATATTCTCGATGATTGTACCCCTATACAGCCCTTCATTAGCCGTCAGGTTTTCCTTAATGTAAAGTGATTCTTCATGAATAATCACTCTGAAAGGGAATAAAGGATTCTCCACGCCAGGACATAATCCTCCAGTATGTCTGAGGGTTGTATGCCCATCAATGCTTACAATGGGTTGCATAAGCCGAAATAGATCTAACGAAGATATGGGCTTGTTGATTTTACTTTTTATGCCTTCCACCTGGACCTGCATATTGTTAGCATTGTAATGATCATAAAAGGTTGGGTGGACATCAATAAGCTTTGAAATCAATGTATCAATATCAGCCTTAATCAGGCTTGGTTCAAAAAGTTGGGTCGCATCATCCTGCCCAACCAAGACCATAGGAATCAACAGAATCCAAAGTATAAAATATTTTGCCAATGCCTTAAGCCTATCACGTTGTTTCAATTTTAATAGAGTCAAATCTTCACCTCTCTAAGAGTCCATATTAAGCAGGTTGGCAGTTAATGTTAGATTGCGCTAATTATTTACCAATTTCTATTCGGTCCCACTTATAAACGCCATCAGAGTACCATTAAATTCATCTGGATTATCCATATTAGCACAATGTCCCGCATTTTTAATGAGCTGATATTTGCTTGTCGGTTCAGAGTTATGCCACCTTTTACCCATTTCTTGTACTAGCTCTATATCTTTATCTCCACTTAGCATTAATAGTGGATAATTAGTTCAATATTTTTGATTCTATCAATCACTTTTGTGCTCACCCATAAAACATCCTCGTTTCCTGGAGCAACCCAGCGCGTGAAAAAAAGATATTTGCCATCAGGTGAAACCGTTGGGAAGCGCTCTCCTCGATTGGTATTAATGGCTACACCCAGACTCACTGCTTCAGTCCAACTTCCATCGGATTGTCTAAAGCATATATAAATATCTTGCTGATCATTGAATCGATTGGAAGAAAACAAAAGATAGCTTTCATCGGGAGCAATAAATGGGGTCCAGTTGAGCACACCTTTACCAGCGTTAATATTTGGCGGAAGTAATTTTGGTCTTGCGTATGCACCATCGATGAATTCTGAACGATAAATACCAAAATTATTCATTGACTCTAAAGACTCAGCATGGCCAAAAAAATACAGGGTGCCGCTATGTGTGAACGAAAGGGCATAAGCATACTTCAGTTCAGGGAAATGATCGATAAGATTCATACGCTTTGGTTCACTCCAGTTCATTCCGCATTTCTCAATAAAATAAAGAGCATCTCCTTGTTCTTTATCAATGACTTGAAAATAGAGCCGTTTGCCATCCAGGGAAAACGCCGGCATGCTACCATATGACGTTTGCTCAGAAGTTGACCATTGCCCTCCTTCATGGCGCATGGTCATGACGTAGATTTGAGTATCCTTATCCTTTTTACGTAAGTTTGACTGCCAGAATACTTCATTACCATCAGGAGAAAAAGCCGGAGAACCATGCTCAATGGTGCTATCAACTGAGATGATCCCAGGCGCAAATACTTCAGGAATTAATCCTGGTGGTTTTTGTCCGAAATAGGCATGCTCTGCATCGAGAATCTTCTGCTTTGTTGGTGTACAGCTCGTACAAAATATTACTACTAGAATTAGGAATGGCTTTAACCATTTCTGGTTTTTATCAATATTCCTCATTGATTCCCCTCTAGTGCGTAGTTTTGTCTAATAAATTCATACATTAAAACTCGATCTTATAACTCAATGATGGAACCACGATAGCTTCTTCTACTGCAAAGACTTCATCTTCTCTGTAATCATAATCATAATAGTAAAGTGATTTGGCCCCCAAGGCATTTTTGAGTTGCAGTGCCCAGGTACTCGAATAATTCGCTTTGTTTTTTGTGTAAATCAGTGAAATATCTAGAAATATCTGGCTGGGAGCTCGCTCCTCGAAAGCACGTGTTTCATCAAGAATCAACTGTCTCAATTCTCTGGTTCTGGCGAGGTTTGCAGGCGACAAGGGGACACCACCAGCTGCTGTGAGCTTTAAATTTGCACCAAATACGTTCTCTCTGGTTTTACCCAGGTAGTATTCTTTGCCCCACAACCCATTCACAACGTATCCTGAAGCATATCCTGTCACCCGCTCTACATTGTCACCTCCAACATATTTGGAGTCAAATAATGAGGCAGTAATAAGATAATACATATTGTTCTCAAGGAAGCGCTCCAGGGTTATATCAACACCATAATTCACTCCTGTTCCCTCATTGCTTAGAGCGCTATGAAAGGTCAGATCCTGTTTGAAGTTGAGCATGGAGTATGAGCTGTCTGGTATGATAGGAACATTGTAGGCCTCTTGGTAATACGGCTCAATTTTCAATCTTAAATTATGCGTTAAACGCTGCTGATAGGCCAAGACTAAGTGATGGGCTCTTGACAATTCGAGCGCTTGATTAGGCCGCGTGATTTCTCCTGCAATATTTTGTTCAATGAAGTACACGCGCAATTCTTCTAGCTGACTGTGATTTCCATATCCCAGACTCAGGCTTTGGATGGGTGACATATTCCAGGTCAAACCGAGCCGGGGCTCGAAACTAGTCTCATGAGTCAACGCAAATGTTTGCGAATGGAATCCAAAATTCAGTATGATCTGTTTCCCCAAATTCAGTTTAGACTGAGAATAAAACTGGAGCAGAGAGGATGCATCATGCTCATGAACCAAACGGGTCAGGGGAAGTTGATTGTCCAATGCCGCTTGCTGATCAAGTCGATAGTCCAGGCGGTTTACAATAAATCCAGATCGATTTGTATGACTCGCATTAAATTTGGTGTTGATATAGGACGAAAAGCTAATGGTTCCCGATCTATTGTTCATGATCAGATTATCCTGCAGGATGAGCGAATCATCCAATCGTTTCATATGCATGCGTGAATCGAATTCAGTTCGAACAAGGCTAGACCGTAGATATGATTTTTGTCCTAGCAAATATTTGTGGGATAAGCCCAAAGCACCCATGTCAATCTCCAGATCATAGGCCATACGATCCCATGCAGTATTCCATAGACTTGAATCAGGTTCTTCATACTCTTCATTTAGATCTTTGGCCCCCAGTCCCCAGAAAGAGAATTTACCATACTTGTTGGTTGGGACAGTAATCTTGAAAGCCAGATCAGAATATTGTGGTATCTGTTCTGAAGGGAGCAAATCAGCGATTAAGGCCATGGTTGCAAAGCGATAATTGAATAAAAATGAACCACCCTTACCAAGAGCAAGAGGTCCTTCTGCGGCAACATCCAAGCCTAATACTCCTGCTTGCAATGTATACTCACGTTCTTCGCTATTCCCTTCTCGAATACTGACATCAAAAACACCAGCTAATGCATTGCCGTATTCAGCAGGAAATGCGCCTGTATAGAAATCAGAATTGCTTAAGACCTGGCTGCTAAGGATGGATACAAAGCCACCACCTGCAACGTTAATATCAGGAAAGTGATTTGGATTGGGGACCTTCACCCCTTCTATCTGCCACAGTAATCCTTTTGGCGAGTTACCCCGAACTACAATCGCATTATCCTGGGGAGCACCCACCGTTACGCCTGCGAATGCTGACGCCAGTCGTGCTGGATCATCTATCCCTCCGGCATAACGTCTAGCTTCCTCAACCGTAAAACTCCTTCCGCTAACAACTGCCATTGAGTTTTGGGGTTTCTCTTTCTGGATGCTGCTTTCGACAACGACTTGCTCTGACTCAAGAACCGTCTCTTCAAGCTGTATATTAAGAATAACCTCCTTAGCGGAGCTGACGACAATCTCGGGAATTGTGTTTGGCTCGTAGCCCATATAATTTGCCTGAATATCATAGCGACCAATTGGAACTGAGTTAATCCAGAAATAACCCTCTATATCTGTTGTAGCTCCCTTGAGTGGGTCTGTACCCCTGACAATCACAGTCGCTCCAATAAGTGGTGTTTGAGTATCCAAATCTACCACTGTTCCCTTGATGGTTTGTGAGAGAGGTTGAGACCAGGCCAGATTGATAAGTATTAGACTTAATAGCGCAACACATAATTGTTTCATTTTCGTTATCCCCTATTTGTAAAACATCAATCATAGAACACAAATTATTGACTCTTAATAATGAGCCTGGATATGTCCTGATTGTGGTTTTTTCGGTGCCATGCGGGGTTTTTGTTCAAAGTATATGCCAATAGTGAGATATTCAGCAATAACAAGTATTTGCAGTATCGATTTGCAGATATGGGTAATTAAAACTATATCAGATTGATATAGTTCATATAGAATTGTTATTCTCACTGAGGGTGTTTGTAAATTTAACCAAAGCCAACAGATGCGTGTGTCATGTTTATTGAATCTTCTCTTATTGCAGTTCAGAGCGAAAATCTGGAGCGTTGATATGTTGAATCATTTGAAGGTTTACAGGCTGGGGATGCCTGCCAGCATCTGAGACTGCTCCTAAAAAACCCGGCTGAAAATTTGAGTCTCTTTCAGAATAAATGCTAACAATAGCGAAAGCAGATAGAGAACTCTGAGCGGTTGTGAAAATCCAATCATTTAAATTGCATTCCGCTTTCCGGATCATTACCCTTATTGACTTAATAAGGGGTAAAACATGAGGGACATCCGTTTCCAAAAAAGATTAAGCATTTTATTCATCATTCAGATCCTCTTATTCTCCTGCGGGGACAGAGCTGATTACACTGACTTAGATTCCTCATCCTTGATTATCATCGGTCAGGGACCCGGAGACTCACTCAACTATACATCCGTAGCGATGGACCCATCTGGCGATGGAGAGATAAGTGGTATCGATCTCGTCGAATTAAGGGCTGCCAGCCAAAATGGGTGGCTCATGCTATATTTTAAAATTAGTAGTGAAATTGTACTCCAACGAGGGAATGCACTCAGCCTTCTCATCGATGGTGATAACAACTCCGGTACAGGCTATCAACAAAATGGAATTGGAGCTGAATTACGCTGGGACTTTGGTACTAGACAAGGTTACTGGTATGGCCCTACAGGTGATTCTGTTCTCATCGATCAGACCAATTTCGCCATTCGCACCGCCCCCACTTTCAGCGGAACCGAGTTTGAGGTAGCCATCAGCCTGGATAGCTCATTTGATGCTGAGATTCCTCTTTTTCGTGAATCTGAGGTCAAAATTGCATTGTGGGACCAGATTCCAGGCGGAGATCGAATACCCCAGTCAGGGGCATTAACGATCCGCATCTACCCAAGCCATAAGATTCCTGTTCCATCAATACCAATGGCGAGAGACGATTCCAGTCATTTTCGCATTCTTCAACATAATGTATTGGAAGATGGTATCATAAAACGACCAGAATATTTTCGAAACATATACCGAGCTGTGGCTCCTGATCTCTTTCTCTTAGGAGAGGTGTATCAGGCCCAGCCTGAAGAAGTGCTTCGACTCATTGAAGATTGGCTACCACTCGATGTAGAAGGTCAAAGGTGGTCTGCCATACGTCACCAGGATGGATCTATGGTCGTGAGCCGCTATCCTATTGAACAAGTAGAACTAAGTATCCCCAGTACTGGTGATGGATTTATGATTCAATTGCCTCCACCATGGACGACAGCTTTACTCGTCGTGCATGCCTGGGCTGCCTGCTGCGATCAAGATTCTCTGAGACAGGAACATTGTGATCAGATAATGGCTAATATTCGCGATTTGAAACTGAATGATATTACAGCAGATACACCGATTATTCTAGCTGGTGATTTTAATCTTGTAACCTGGCGTCAACACTACAACACCTTGAGGAACGGTGCTATTCATGATACTACCCAATTTGGACCAAGCTTCGATCCAGATAGCTACGCAGGGTCATTTGTGGATTTAAATCCCAGATTGTTAACTAGGCCAATGGATTACACCTGGCGTAATGATAAAATCGGCTTTGCGCCTGGACGGCTTGATTACATCTTTTACACAGGATCAAGTTTGGGAGCCGGTAACAATTATATTTATGAGGATGAGGAACTCCCGGATTCTGTTCTAAGCTTTTTTAACTTGAAGGAAGGTGATGCTGCACGAGCATCAGATCACCTGCCATTGGTGGCTGATTTCTACCCCATAATTGATCCACCCGGACGCTGATTATTCTCTGTTCGTCTCTTAAAAGGGTGAGTAAAAAAAGGCCTCATGTCACCCTTAATGTGATTCCCCATGTCATCAATCTTACTGGTGGACCATTCCATATCAAGCCATGAGAAAATTACTTACTGAATTATCAGAAATGAGGGGGTGATTAGCCTGAGAAATGCACATCCCAGTTTTTCAATGTGTCCTCAGAGGCCTGCTGGCTGGCTTCTTTTTTATTCCGACCTTCGCCAAATCCGACCACAGTACCATCGATGGATACCTGTATCATGTATAAGGGGTCGTGGTCAGGACCAGTCGTTTTGTTTACCTCAAAGACAGGATTTCCCATTTTAAGCCGCTGACATTTTTCAGCCAGTTGTCCTTTGTAATTGAATGATTGTAGTTCTTCAGCATAATCAGGCTTGCCGGCAATGACATGCTTCATGATCCACTGTGCCGCAGGTTCGAAGCCTCCATCCAGGTATATGGCTGCAATGAGGGATTCCATAACATCTGCCATAATAGATTCATTGTCACGCTGACCGGTCTGTCGACTTGAATCACTGAGGAGTATCCATCTTCCCAGATCGAGACGGGCTGCACATTCCGCCAGATAACTGCCATTTACCAGAATCGTCCGATACTTGGTGAGGGTTCCCTCATTTAAATGCAGATGAGTCTTAAACAGATAGTCTGATACAACAAGTTGAAGGACGGCATCACCGAGAAACTCCAGGCGTTCATATGAATAGCTGATTTTGTTCTGACTTGCAAAGGAACTATGGGTCAAGGCTCTATCAAGCAAGTAGGGCTTTCTAAAAGCATAGCCCAAAGTTTTTTCGATTGCGGAGCGATTTTTGGTGAACGCCTCAGATAATTCTGGCGTTTGCTTGGATTTTTTAAAGATCTTACCCAGAAAGCTCATAGTTACCGTATCAGACGGTGAATTCCTTTATAGCCAGGACGGCATTGTGACCGCCAAAACCAAATGAATTACTAATAGCCGCCTTCACATTGCGCTGAACAGAAACTTTTGGTGTGTAATCCAGGTCGCATTCATCACAGGGGTTTTCATGATTGATGGTGGGAGCGATGGTATTGGTTTGCACCGTTTTAACCAGGGCTGCCAATTCAACACCACCAGAAGCACCGAGAAGATGTCCGGTCATTGATTTGGTTGAACTCACGGCCAGTTTGTAGGCGTGATCACCAAATACCCTTTTAATGGCATAGGATTCGTTTTTATCATTGGCTGGTGTTGAGGTACCATGGGCATTGATATAATCAATATCCTCGGGTGCCAGGCCTGCATCATCCAAAGCCATCTTCATGGCTCGCTGTGCTCCTTCACCTTCTGGTGCCGGGCTGGTAATGTGATAGGCGTCCGCTGTCATCCCAAAACCAGAGAGCTCGGCAAGGATAGTTGCTCCTCTGGCCTGTGCATGTTCCAGACTTTCCAGGACAAATACACCACCGCCTTCGCCCATGACAAAGCCATCGCGTGCCTTATCAAAAGGACGACTGGCAGAATCAGGATCAGGATTGAAGCTCAGGGCTTTCATGTTGGCGAAGCCGGCAAATCCCATGGGAGTCAGGGCCGCATCGGCTCCTCCGCAAACCATGACATCTGCATCTCCATAGCGAATGGAACGTAAACCTAGACCAATGGCATGAGCCGCTGTTGCGCAAGCTGAGTTCACGGAAAAATTCGGCCCCTTCAAGCCCCAGATAATAGATACAAATCCGGCAGCTATATCAGGGATCATCATGGGGATAAAAAATGGACTCACTCGACGATGACCCCGCTTAACAAGCATTTGGTGCTGTTCTTCAAAGGTAAACAGACCACCAACTCCACTACCGATGATAACACCAACTCGAGAAGGGTCTTCATCATCCATATTCAAACCGCTCTGATTAATAGCAGCTTTAGCAGAATGCACGGAATACCGCGTGAAAGGATCCATGCGGCGTGATTCTTTAAATTCAACGACGTCATCAATGGCTAACTCATCTTTGACCGCTGCTGCTACTGTAGCGTTGTAACCGTCTTCTACCAGCCAATCCTGAGTTGTAATGCCATTTGTTCCGGAGACAAGATTATCCCAAAACTTATCCACTTCGTTTCCAAGTGGTGAAACAACCCCCATACCGGTAATCACAACGCGCTTTTTCATGATCTTTCCTTATAAAAAATCTGGATTCACCGTTAAGCCTGACTCGTGTGCAGGACCTGTCGGTGAACCCAGATTTAAAACAAAACTTGAAGCTTTGAGTTTATCCGAGTTTACTGTCCACGTATGTAACTGCTTTTCCAACAGTTGTGATGGTCTCAGCATCTTCATCAGGTATCTCAATATCAAAAACTTCTTCGAACTGCATAATGAGCTCAACAGTGTCGAGTGAGTCGGCACCCAAATCATCTATAAAAGAAGCATCTTCAGTGACCTTGGCTGCATCCACACCTAATTTTTCAACAATTACATCTTTCACTTTTTCAAAAGTTGACATGTTATTCTTTCCTCCTAACGTTCTTTTCTATCCTTGCATGACCAGGCCGCCATCAACATTGAAGACCTGACCTGTGATATATCCAGCTTGCTCAGAACCAAGAAATGCGACCAAATTGGCAACATCGCTCGACTCTCCAATACGACCCAAAGGGATCTGTGCAAACAATTTTTCCCTGGCATCATCAGTGATTGCATCTGTCATATCGGTGGCAATATAACCAGGTGCAACTGCATTCACAGTGATTCCTCTTGACCCAACTTCCTTGGCCAGGGACTTGGTAAACCCAATAATACCAGCCTTCGACGCTGCATAATTAGCCTGACCGGCATTCCCCATTTGACCGACAACAGAAGTAATATTTATTATTCGACCAGCTCGTAATTTCAAGAAATTTCGAAGCAATGCCTGGGACATGTTGAAGACACTTTTAAGATTGATATTCATAATATCATCCCATTGATCTTCCTTCATACGCATCATGAGATTGTCTCTGGTGATCCCGGCATTATTTACCAGAATATCTACTTGACCAAATCCTTCGATTGCTGCAGCAGCAAGCGCCTTGCAATCAGCAGCAGAAGAAACATCAGCAGCAAAGCCCAGACAGCTATGACCCAGTGATTCAAATTCTTTCTGTACTCGCTCACAATCCTCAGCGTTCCGACTGCTGAGCACTACTTTGGCACCTAATTCAGCCAACTGAAGCGCGATTTGACGGCCGATGCCTCGCGTTGAGCCGGTTACAATGGCGACTTTGCCGGTAAAATCTATCATAAAATTGCCTCCAACTGCTCTAATGTTCCTATGCCCGAAGACACACTGTCTCTATTAATGCGTCGAATCAAACCCTGTAATACACGTCCTGGTCCGATCTCCACAAATTCTGAGACCTCCTCACCGATCAGTGTTGCAACACTGTCCTCCCAGAGAACAGGACTCTCTAATTGCTGAATGAGATTAGCCTGTATCGCTCCCGGATCGGTGACTGGACTAGCATTAACGTTAGCTACTACAGGCACTTTTGCCACACTAAAGTTCGCTTTATCGATAGCTTGCTTGAGTCCCGTTATGGCAGGCGCCATCAATGGAGAATGGAAGGCCCCACTAACATTTAGAACCACAACTTTTCGAGCTCCCAGGCTTTTTGCGATTTCCATGGCATAGTGAACAGCATCAGATTCACCCGAGATAACGATTTGACCTGGTGAATTAAAATTTGCAGCCTGAACGATCCCGCGCACGGAAGCATTCTGACAAATCTTTGCAACATCCTCTCTGGACATGTTCAAGATAGCCGCCATGGCACCGGATTGACTATCTCCAGCGGCTTGCATGCCTTCTGCTCTCACTTTTACAATGGACAGGGCATCTTCAAAACTCAACACACCGGCAGCATATAGGGCAGAATATTCCCCCAGACTATGCCCGGCAACCATTTGGAATGAATAAGATGCCGGTAAAAGGGAGAAAAAGGCCGCAGAGGCAATAAATAGTGCTGGTTGAGTCACTCGAGTTTCCGTCAGGGCTTCAAGGGGGCCGTTAAAACTGATATCTGCAATATCAATACCGAGAATATCCTGGGCACTTGAGTACATGGTCTGGATGGATTCATATTTATCAAAAATATCCCTGGCCATGCCCACATACTGTGATCCTTGACCGGGGAATACGAGTGCACGTTTCATACCTTACACCTTTTTACTTGGTCCATATCTGAGCAAAATGCTGCCCCAGGTATAACCCGCACCAAAAGCAGCTAGCAGGACAAGATCACCGTCCTTAATTCTTTTTTCACGAACAACTTCATCTAAACCCAGGGGGAGGGTGGCAGCAGTTGTATTGCCATATTTATCAATATTTAGTAGAACCTGCTCGTCGGTAAATCCAGCTCTGCGGGCAGCCATATCAATGATTCTCTTATTTGCCTGATGCGGGATGAAAATGTCAACATCTTCGGCTTTGAAGTTATTCTTTTTCAGAATATCAACACTGACCTGGGCCATATCTATAGAGGCACGTTTGAAAACTGAACGACCATCCTGAAAAAGATAGTGTTCCCTGGCATCCACAGTTGCATGTGTAGCAGGTTTACGACTTCCACCAGCTTTCATGTGGAGTGCGTCTGCACCAGAGCCATCAATAAGAAGGATATCATCTATAATTCCGTAATCTTCGTCTTCAGTGGGCTCTAACAGGACTGCACCGGCTCCATCACCAAAAAGAATACAGGTGTTCCGGTCTGTATAGTCAAGGATTGAGCTCATGGTGTCCACACCCACAACGATCACTTTCTTGTGCCCGGTCTGAACCAGTGCACTCCCTGATTTCAAGGCAAAAAGAAACCCTGAGCAAGCGCCAGAAAGATCATAACCCCAGGCCTTGGTGGCACCGATCTTTTCCTGGATTAGTGCTGCGGTTGAAGGAAAGAGCATGTCAGGTGTAACGGTTGCCACAATAATTGCATCTATTTCTTCAGCTTTTGTATTTGTTTCTTTTAATAATTTTGTCACAGCCTGAACACTCATATCAGAGCTGGCTTCCCCCTCAGCTGCTATATGTCTTTCACGTATTCCCGTCCTGGAAACGATCCATTCATCATTGGTATCCACCAATTTTTCCAGATCGAAATTGGTCATTACTTTTTCCGGTACATAGGAAGTAACACCAGTTATTGCTGCTCTAATCATTAAAATATCCTGGTTAATTAATGGTGAATAAGTTCTTCGTCAATAGCCTTGTACGTAATATTGGATAGAGACGCCGTGATTTCCTGCTCGATAGCATCGATCAAATTGGAATTGACCAATCGCTGAGCTTCAAATAAGGCATTTTTAATGGCTTTTTCGTTGGAACTACCATGGGCGATAAGTGAAACACCCCTTATGCCCAAGAGGGGTGATCCGCCATAGTTATTGGGATCAAAAATACCGACGAGTTCTGTAAATACTGGTTTGATAAGTCTTGCACCGATGATCCGACTCGGTCGGTCTAAGCGACTCTTGATCATAGTGAAGAGCGTCTTAAAGGTGCTCTCAGCCAATTTTAAACAGACATTTCCTGTGAAGCCGTCTGTGACGATCACATCAAATTTATTATTGAAAATATCCCGGCCTTCAGCATAGCCATGGAAATCGATATCAGCTTCTTCCAGTAATCGTTTGGATTCCTTGACCAGGGGTGTCCCTTTTTCGGCTTCTTCACCGATACTCATCAGGGCAACACGTGCGGTTTCTTTTTTGGTAATTTGCTTGTACACGATGCTGCCCATAATTCCAAACTGCAGTAGATTCTTTGGTTTGGCTTCGGCAACCGCGCCAACATCAAGGAGCAGGGTCGCCCCTTCCTCGTGGGGCATAAAGGCTCCCACAGCTGGTCTATCTACTCCGGGAATTCTCCCCAATGAAAGAAGAGAGTAAGTCATGGTGGCTCCGGTATTACCAGCTGAGATAATGGCGTCAGCTTCACCACTTTTAACCATTTCGATTCCCACACGTAATGATGAATCTTTTTTCTCTTTGTATGAGCGGGTAGGGGACTCATCCATCCCCACAATTTGCGAGGCATGCTGAATGTGGAGGCGAGGGCTATCAAACGATTGGGCATCAAGTTCCTGACGGATCAGATCTTCCTGTCCCACCAGAATGATCTCACCGACACTGCGGGGATCATTCAAATATTGAATTGAACCTACAATATTGATAAAAGGGGCATTATCGCCCCCCATCGTATCAACCACAATTTTCATTGTTTGGATCAGACCTCTTTAGGAATGATTACCTGTTTTCCTTTGTAATATCCACAATGTGGACAAACCCGGTGTGGTAATTTTGGTTCACTGCAATTGCTGCAAGTGATAAGACCGGCAAGAGTTGCCTTCCAGTGCGTACGACGTTTATCTCTTTTGGCCCGTGAGGTTTTTCTTTTTGGTACAGCCACGAGTTAAATTCTCCTATTCGTTGAACAAATCCTTAAGCTTAGCCCAACGCTCATCCAGTTTCGCTTCAGCTTCCAAACTTTTCTTGAGAGCCTTACTGGCCTCGCAATCTGGTCCACATATATGCGAAATAGGAATAGCTAACAACACGGCATCATGAACATAGGGGTATAAATCAAATTCTATCTGGTTTCCGGGAAGAAGGATGATCTCATCACTTTCGTTCTCATCTAAATGCTTTGGATTATAAGTCAAATAAAGTTCGAAATCCCCATGCAGGGTATCCTCAAACTCTTCCATCCCCAGTTCACAAACGAAGACTCCAGTGCAGCTTATCTGGCCCTGGACGTAAAAATTATGTTCTTGTTTATCGACACTTAATTTTAGCTCCAGATCGAGGGCTTTCCACTCAATAGTCTCATCGTGCTGTAGTTGTGCTACGCTGTCAAAGATCTGCTCTGATCTGCCTCTCGGCAATGTGTTTAAACTTATCTTCATTGTCAAAGCCGCGCAATATAGTTGGGAGTTATTCGCATGTCAAACGTTTAACTTATTGAGAAATCAGGTGCCTATCGTGCCTGTATGATGGCTTCGATATCTTCAATTGTTTTAGGGATTTCAGCACTCAAAACACGGTTCCCCCTCTTGGTTATCAGGACGTCGTCTTCGATGCGAACCCCGATATTCCACCACTTTGGATCAACGTCCTCTGACTCACTTATATAGATTCCTGGCTCCACCGTGAGGACCATTCCGGCTTTCAGCTTATGCTTTTCGCCATCGGCGTTGACATAGCCACCAGCATCATGAACGTCTAGACCCAACCAGTGGCTGGTCCCATGCATGAAAAATTTACGGTATTTTCGCTCAGCGATCAATGTCTCTACATCACCACTGAGTAGACCAAGTTTAACCAGCCCTGCAGTAATGACTTCACTGGCGATTTTATTTGTTTCACCAAAATCGACACCTGGTTTCAGGCTTTCGATAGCCGCCGTCTGGGCATCCAATACCAATTGGTAGATTTGAGCCTGCTCTTTGCTGAATTTTCCGCTCACCGGAACTGTACGCGTGATATCAGCAGAATAGAAATCCCACTCAGCACCCACATCCATGAGGATCACAGAATTTGAATCTAATTTACCATGATTGTCTCTATAATGCAGAAAGGTTGAATTTTTACCAGCCCCCACAATGCAGGGGAATCCAAGTCTGGGTGACCCGCGTTTCTTAAATCCATACTCGATCTCAGCCTGGACTTCATATTCATAATTCAATTTTGGGATGAGCGGGAAAGTCTCCATCAAAGATGCGCCCGTTACATCAATAGCCTTTTGCATGGCTTGAATCTCTGTCTCAGACTTGATCAGTCGATGGGCTTTTATCAATGAAGCCGCTTCCTGGACGATCGTGGGGTGGACCCGGCTATCATCAATAAAACTTCTCATTTCGGTCCTGAATTCTGTATCGCCACCGTAGGATATCACCAGGCGCTCAAAGCCTTTAGCCAACTTTGGAAGAGAGTCCATGAAATTGTCGTAAGCCATCGCTTGGTCTACGCCCGGGTGTAGCAGAGCTTCTTCAATCCCTTCTACAGGTCCAGTCCATATTTCTCTCTTTGCATCACGAGGGTTAACAAAGAGACTCACTTCTGCCAGTCCGGAATTCTCAACATGAGGGCTAAGTACGAGGATAGCGTTGGGATAGGACCAACCTGTGAGGTAGATAAAATTTGACTCCTGTCGATAGGGAAATTCAACATCGTGATTTCTTTCAAGCTCGGGTGCCGAGTGCAGGATGGCGATGGCATCCAATTCTCTTAATTCGTCGAGGAATATTGCTCTTCTCCTGGCAAATTCATCGAGTGGTAGCGAACCCCCTTTAGACATACCTTGCGTAATGCCCACAAAAATGATTAGTACAGTTAAGGTGGTTCTGAGATTCATGCTTATTCCTTATTCAACAATTTGGTATGTCGCCCGGGCCTCTTTAACCGAAACGGCATTAAAATGCCACCACTCAATTGATATGGGCGAAAAGCCGGCTTCTTCCATCACCTTTCTTAGAAGCTGGCGATTCTCAATCTGTTTTGTACTCAATTCACCCTCATTTAAAAACTGCTGCTCATGTCTCGGTTGGGCTAATTTTCCAAAATAATCGAAGGCAGTTCCCATGTCGAGAGGGATGCCTTCGTTTGTGGCAATGGTAAGATCAACAGCTGAACCATAATTGTGAACTGATCCAGATTCCGGATTAGCCACATAGTCCTGGGATGGGGTATCATAAACCAGCGCCCACATTTTCCTCTGAATCGATCGGGGACGAGCTCCGTCATAGACAAGAAGGCTTAGCTCTGGATGAGATTTTTTGAGGGTCTGCTGAGCCGCAGCCAACATTTTTGCAGCTTTGGGTTGGAGATAACAGTTTTCAAGATCACCATAAGTATCAGCATTTAAAAAATTGTCCAAAGTTGAATATTTTAGATCAACCAATATATCGGGTGCCAGTGAATGAATATTTACCAGTCCTTGATTCTGCAGCTGTGTCTCAAGATCAGGAGCTAGGTGATCCGTTTGCCCCCACTGCTGGGTGGTCAGACAGAAGAAAAAGACGATTCGTATAAGTGAAAATCTAAATTTCATGGCGAGAAGATAGTGTATTCCCTCCCCATCTGCCAGTTTCGAACACGCATTGGGTTTTTGCTACAGTTGCTTGCGAATTTTGCGTCAATGAGTCTGTAGGGTAGCTGGGCATCTCGTTGCTTATTGATACCCAAACGCGTGGTTTGGATGATCTGCTCAGGGACATATGAATCATCTGCTACACTAAAATTTTCAGGATCCAGTTGCCTTGTATTCCAGTCTGGAACTTTTAAACCCAGGGATCTGCAGAGCAATGTTTGCCCACTGCAAAGTTTTTCGATTGGACGCTGTTTGCCTTTCGGTCCCGGGTTGTTTTTCATCATTAAGTGTATGCCTGAGAGATCATCCTGGGCTTCTGCTATGGGGAAGGCAGATTTGATCAGAACCGCGTTGCCCTCACCTCGACAAGTGAAGTTCAGAGAATCGCCCCCTCTGGCATAGTACATATATATGATTCCTGGGGGCATAAAAAGCGCACGTCGAGAGTGGGTATGACCAAGAGAGGAATGACTGCCCTTCTCTTTCATGTAATAGACCTCGGTTTCGATGATCCGGCAATGCAGCCAGTGTTTTCCATGCCTTACACGGAGGATTTTTCCTAGCAGATCTCGCGCAACGAGGAGTGCATCCCGATCAAAGAACCCGGAATCAAGAAACAGCACTCGGTTCTTTTTAAGATATTCCATCGATCAGGTTAAATCTAATAGCTTGGTTCTGAAAATACTTTTGCGCTGGTCCAATTGGAGACAAAAATAGTCACTCCCATTTGCGAGAATCACTTCCCGAATCTCAGACATGGCTTGGTCTGCATCGTGTTTCGAGGTGAGAATACTTCATTTTGGTAAATACTGATTTAGGCTCAAATTGCATTTGGAAATCAAAATTGAGCTTAACTGTGGCTGAATACGGTATAAATGGGACTAATCAGTGATGAATGAACTGTTTTGGCATGCCCTTTGTAAATACGGTATTTTAGAATACGGAAAAATATTGAATTTAACGCAACATAGTAGCAATCAACCCGAATGTCTTTCTGACGATGTACTCTATACACCACGTCGGGTGGCTCAAATGCTTAATCTGTCTGTTGAGACGCTCAGGCTGTATGAGCGTGAAGGTCTTTTCGTGCCATATAAACTTGCGTCTGGGCATAGACGATTTACAGAGGCCGATATTGAGTGGATCGAGTGTATACAAAAACAGATTCATCAGAACAAACTCAATTTTGCTGGAATTCGATATCTACTCTCCATGCTGCCCTGTCATGAAATGAAGGATTGCTGCATGGACGATTATAAGGCTTGCCCTGCAGGGGATAAAAGTTGCCGGCCCTGTTGGGATTTTGAAGGCACCCCATGTAAGGCAAAGGGTGAAAATTGCCGAACCTGTGTGGTTTACCAACAGGTTCTTAACATTGATCATTTAAAAGAAATCTTATCGGTGAAATTCAAATGCGAATAACAAAGAGACTTATGATCCTGGCTCTTGTAATCTGGAGCTTTTTGTTTCTCAGCTGTGATGCCATCAATCCTCAAGATGGAGATCTGGTAGACTATACCTGTGAAGGTTGCCACACCAATGTGACCGCTCTTGACAAAATTATCAATGATCTGGTTCTTGATCCACCGGATGAAGGCCATGCGGCGCCTGGCTGAGGCGGCGGAGCAACTCCGTTGGAGTTAAAGTATAAGGTGTATATCCAATTGAATGCTAACCGTCAGATCAATTCATTCGCTGACATCGATCCAATCCATGGCGCACTTGGATGCGCTGGATGCCATGGTGGCAATGGGTTTGTGGATGCAGCCGACGACACATCAGCTTATCGAGCCGCTCACCTTGGGATGAAACGTGACCCGTCTGCTATTGGGGAAGAGGGTTGCAGCGGTTCATTGTGCCATTCAGAAAAGGTAGCGCGGAATGCCATGAGCATTCATAGTAATCTATGGGGTGAGAAAGCCCATGTTGCCCTGAGAAATGGTTATGATTCCTTTGAAGCCTGCCCGGCTGACATTCAAGATGGTTTTAGCAAAGATTGCAATAGTTGCCACACGACCTGTGGACAATGTCATATTAGCCGACCTAATGCCGCTGGTGGTGGCTTTCTTGAGCAAAGAAAGGGTTATAGTCACAAATTTGTAGCTACACCCAGCGAAGAAAATGTTTGTACGGCATGTCACGGCTCCCGTGTTGGTGATGATTGGAATGCCAATCAGGATCGTGTTGCTGGAAATGTACCAGATGTTCACAACAGTATGGGTTACACCTGTCTGGATTGCCACCAGGAAGACTTCCATGGAAATGGCCCTTCAGACGCTGAATATACGTCTCGCTATGAAGTTGTTGATATCCCTGAATGTGTTGACTGTCACCAGATCAGTGCGGAGGACAATAGCTACCACGTCCAACATTGGCCAAACGCCAATTCCAGCGATGGATCCGATCTGGCCTGTTACACATGTCACTCCCAACAATATAATAATTGCAATACCTGTCATGCCGGATCTTGGCAAGGTGAGTATATAGAAGAATCAGAATACGCCTCTCACGGATCAGGAGGGTATCGTGTATATCCTCAATTCAAACTGGGGAAAAATCCATACTATGGCGAGAGTGGCCATCCTCATGCTGAGGCAGAATGGATCTCTGTGAGACACGTACCTGTATCGCCTGATGCGTTTAAAAACTGGAACGTGGATCCATGGGAAATTGGCACCGTTTACAATACAAAAAATATGGAAACCTGGAAATATACCAGCCCCCACAATGTTCAGCGCTGGACCGATAGAACTCTTGTTGATGCAAGCTGGGCAGATTCAAATACGCCGCTTTATACCAATAGTACTTGCAGTAAGAATTGCCATTTACACGGTGACTATAGCAATTCTTTTCTGACAAATAGCGATATTTATTTAACTCACGATGATATGGTTTCAGATATCACTGGCGATGATCTGAGCGGAGAAATTGAGGCGAATGCCCAAGTCAGCTTAGGTTATAAGGTCAGTGGTTTTGATGCAACGTTTTGCGCGCAATGTCACGTGGCCAAGACAATGAAAAAACAAGTTCAAAACCACTACAAGGAGGAAAAATGAAACTTGATTGGAGACTAGTACTCGTGTTGGTTCTTTCACTAGGACTTATGGTAAGTTGTGAAAGCACAGAAGACGATGACGAAGAAGTATCGGCATTTGAAACCTTAACTACCTACATGGTTGCGCAGGATCTGGATGCCACAAGTGTTATCTCGGGCTGGAATATTGCTGCATCAGCAGTTACCGACAATGAGGCTAACTATTTTATCGTGGATATTCGTTCTGCTGCTAAATATGCAGAGGGACACATCCCAACTGCTGTAAATTCAACCTATACAGATGTTGTAACAACAGTTGAAGATCAGAACACCACTGATCTTCCCGTTGTTATCGCTTGTTATTCAGGTCAAAGTGCTGCACACGCTGTGGTTGCATTGCGTTTGAGTGGATACTCTGATGCAAAAACACTACTCTTTGGAATGAGTAGCTGGGCAGCCCAGTTTGATTCATGGACTGGAAATGTTGGCAATATTGCTGTAGGAAATGCAAATTGGACCTTACCAGCATCGCCTGCTGCATTATTATCAGACAATATCGATCCTGTAATCACAACTGATCTCACAGATGGTGCCGCCATTCTTGCAGAACGTGTTGATGCTATCCTCGCTGGTTTCAAAGGAACTGCTTCCTCTGCTATTCTAGCAGCTCCTGGTGACTATCAGATCCTTAACTATTGGGGCGCAGCTGACAACACACTTTATGGTCATATTGCTGGTGCTCATCAGGTAACTCCTGGTACATTGACAATTGCTGAAGATGGTCTTGATATTCTTGATCCTGCACAGACAATTGTAACCTATTGCTGGACTGGTCAGACTTCATCTATGATGACAGCCTGGTTGACAGCTCTTGGTTATGATGCCACCAGCCTCAAGTTTGGTGCCAACAGCATGATCTATGAGAGTTTACAAGGTCACAAGTGGTCTGCATTGACCGCTGATCTGCCTATGGAATAGTTTGTTGTTATTCGTGAACTGATTGAATATAATTATTCATGAGGATTGCAAGTGGGGAGCCGAATATTTTTTCGGCTCCCTTCTCATTTTTAGTGTCTATGTTGTCGGGGGACAAATTCATACAGATTCATACGGGTGAGATAGTATTTTCCTGAACCTTGCACTTAGTTAAAGAGGCCTTATGTTATGGCTAGAATGACCCACAAACCAAACCTTCATCTGATCCTGGGGATATTATTCGTTTTTACTCAGAATGTCCGTGGCGAGCAGGCTGATGCCGAAAATTGCTTTTTATGCCATGATTTGACCTCCTTCATCCTCATGGAAAATCCGAATACGCTTCGAAATTTTGAGGTCACATCTACTTCTTATCAGCATTCTACACATAGAAATGTGATCTGTCGTGACTGTCATACGGATATTAATCAATTTCCACATCCGGAAGCAGTCCAGAAAGTTGATTGTGCCAAAGCCTGTCATGTAACCAAACCTTTTGCCCTCACCGGCTATTCACATACGGATCAACGTGATGCACACGCCATTAGTGCCCATGGCGCCAATCTAAATTATTCAAAAGAAAAGAATGACAGCAAACCGGGATGTAAGTATTGTCATGACAATAGCTTTCGAAATATCATTGAAGATGAAGTCTTAACAGCGAGTAGTGAACATTGTATGCGTTGTCATGAAGGATCAGGCTTGGCCGGTGTTATTCTCCATGTGAGTTCGCACTCAGCGCATCGCTCCGCCTCAGCCTCGATCAAGGTTGTAGAATTATGTTCTTCCTGTCACGCCGATGAGAGCCGCATGCAAAATTTTGATGTGAACCTTACCCAGGTTGGTGGCTATCAAAACCATTTTCATGGCAAAGCTCTGAAGCGTGGCATGGATAATGTGGCGAATTGTATGGATTGCCATCGTAATCACCTGAACCTACCCGCAGACGATCCAAACTCCAGCACACACCCGAACAATATTCAAATGACATGTAGTGCAAATGCTTATTGTCACAGCAATGCAACAGCAAAATTCTCAGCCGCCGCCATTCATTCGAAACCGACGCCAACGGATAACCCCATCGCTTTCTTTGTTGAATGGGGATTTATTTTATTGACCGCAGGAACCATGGCATTTCTATTTGCGCATATCCTTCTTGATTTCGGTCGCTGGGCTGGTGAAGCCTGGATGAGGAGGAAGAAATCATGAGTCGGGAATATCTACGCTTTAGTGTCAATCAGCGTCTACAGCATTTATTCATGTTCGTTCCTTTTATCATTTTAGTGATAACAGGATTCCCAATCAAATATCCGGATAGCAATTTTGGAACGATGATCTTTAGTGCTATTGGTGGGATAGGTTCGGCCAGATTAATTCACCGAATTGCTGCAGCGGTAATGATATTAGATTTTGGTTTCCATATCATTTATCTTTTTTTCAATATCATTGTCAATCGCTTACCTTTTTCAAAATTATATCTCCTTCCGAATAAAAAGGATGCACAGGATATCGTTAAGAATTTGAAATACTTCCTATTCCTTAGCGACGAGCGTCCCCAATTCCACAAATATTCCTACGTTGAAAAATTTGACTATTGGGCTGTATTCTGGGGTATGTTCATTATGGCTGGGAGCGGTCTTATACTCTGGTTCCCTGAAGAATTTACCCAACTGGTACCGGGAGTTGTTATTCAAATAGCCTATATCGCCCATAGCGATGAAGCATTATTGGCATTTTTAGCCATCATTATCTGGCATTTTTATAATGTTCACTTCAACCCTCGCGTATGGCCGGCAAATAAGGTCTGGTATAAAGGGACTTTAACGGAAGAGGAAATGGAACATGAGCATCCTCTGGAGCTGGAAGAGATCAAAGCCAGAGAGGAGGGAGAGTAGAGTAATGAATAAATTTCTAAAAGTTCTTTACGGTTTATCCGCTCTGGCTCTGGGAATTTTCCTCTCTGTAAGTCTTATCAAAATGGCCACTTCCCACGACTCAGCTCATGTGGAAGTAGTCCCTGCCGATACGCTCTTTCCGGACTATGTAGAAATGATGAACAGCCACTTCGATAATTTTGAAAATCGTGAGGATCATTTTCATCAAACCGAAGATAGATACATGCTGCCCATGGAAAAGCAGGAGAACTGTTTAAGCTGTCATTCACTCTGGCCACATAAAAAGAATACTCGCACCCGAGCCTTTAACAATCAGCATTCCCGATATATGACCTGCATGGTTTGTCACATTGATGAGCAAGTCGGTAGACCTGTCAGTCTCGCATGGTATGACTTTAGCATTAACAATTCTATTACTCGTCAGGGTCCTTACGGGATAAAAAGGATCTCTGGGGATGGTTTATCAGGATCTGAAAATTTTATCTCCAAGATCATGCCACTCATCGTGGATGGAGATCTGAAGAGTAGGATCTATGCAAATTATGACACACCTATGTATAAGGATTTTCGTGAAGCTGTCAGAATGGGTAAACCAACAGACGCAAATGAAATACGGCGCCAGGCTGAAGCTCTTGTGGGGAAAGAGGCATCGAGTTGCTCAAAATGCCATAGTGATAGCAGTGATTTCCCTTGGACGGAGCTAGGCTTTACAGGTGCAAGGCTGGATGAAATGCAGCACTCTGCCGTCGTTGGAATGGTTGAAAAATACGAGAAATTCTATTTTCCGGCCGTCTTTGAATAAGGTCCTCATGAGAAGTAAGGTGCGTAATATTATTCAAATAACCCTCATCATCAACTTGATGTTTCTGGCTCTTGTTTCTGCCCAGGAAATTGAATTCTCGAAACTACGTACTTTCGAAGCCGACCTTTATTTTCCAACTGATATCTGCGGCAACGAATCCGGTGATGTCTTTGTGCTGGATGCTATGAATGACCGCGTTGTCCGTTTTACTGAAGCGGGTCGTTCCAGCGAGATCAAACCACAAAGAGGAACCTTTTATAAGGCAGTCGGTATTGCCTGGGTAAACGGAGAGCTGTGGATCGCGGATACACCTCGCTCAAGATTACTCAATCTGGCTTTAAATGGACGCATCAAACAAATCATTGCATTGGGACATGGGGTGGAACCGGTTGACCTCGTAGGTATCAACGGCAACCTGGTGGTCACAGACCGGCGCAATCATAGCATCACCGTCCTGGATGAACAAGGGAAAGAGAAGTACCACTGGGGCAACAGGGGGCAGCAAGCAGGCGAATTCATCAATCCTGGCTTTATTGCACAGGGACCAGAAAACAGAATGATTGTGGCAGACATCCTCAATCGTAGGGTTATGTCCTACTCTTTAAGTGGTCGTTTCCCTCAATTGATCGCTAAACCTGGGGTAGAACGAGGTCAAACATTACGACCCAAGGGCATAGCCCTGGATTCAAAAAATAGCATTTGGATTGTCGATGGTTTTATTGGTTCTTTGCAGGCCTTTTCCATCTCAGGAAAATTTCTTGGCCTTGGGACGTATGAACAGAAGCCTATCAGATTGACCACGCCCATGGGGCTCTGGGTCGATAAGAATGACAGGCTCTGGGTGGTTGAATCAAGTGCAAATAAAGTAAGTCTGTGGCAGAAGAAATGATGACCAGGCTAGCTCACTTATTCACATTTTTATTTTTAATGGCACTCTTGCCATTGGATGCTTCTGCTCAACCAAAGAGCAGGGATCGACAAATCAGTTTTGATTGTGTGGTTTGCCATGTGGGCTGGCATGATATAGTAAAAAAGGAGAATTCTCTCTTACCCAAACCATTGGCACCCATAACAATTGAAGGTCTCCCTGCACATGTACCGGTTCTCGAAATGTGCATTACCTGCCATGATGGAACCGTAAAGGATTCACGCCAGGTCTTTTCTTCCAAGAACCATCAGCTGCATATGGATTTATCTAAAGTAAAAATACAAGATCTCCCTCTGGACAAAAATAAAGATATTTACTGTGGAACCTGCCATACACCACATTCATTAAAACCGACTCAACCAGGAGGCTTGGCCCCTTTCCTGAGGGTCACTACTGACAAGTCCACCCTCTGTCTTAAGTGTCACTCTGATCAAGCCAAAGATCATTTCAATCATCCCATTCATGTTCAGGCACCCAGCAATCATAAAATGCCGCCAAACACCTATTTTGGTAAAAATAATACCATGGAATGTATGACCTGTCATCCCATTCATGGCAGTCAGAGCACCATCGGTGTTCGTGGCAAAGATCGAAGTGAACTATGCTCAGCCTGTCATGAAGACTATTTCAATATTGCTTTGACGGATCATGACCTGACAGTCTCCACAAAAAACAGAAAAGGAAAGATCGGTCCTACTTTTGAAGGAAAAGATGCCTGTGCATCCTGTCATCTGAGCCACAATGGAAAAGGGCTAAATATGTGGGCTATGGCTATCAATCCACTGGATGGTCCAAATACTTATTGTATTGGTTGTCATAGCGATTCAGGATTGGGGCGGGAGAAGTCGTATAAGCACTTTGGTCATGTGGCAAAAGGGAAGAAGATAAAAATGAATGTCCCCGCTCTTGATATTAAAGTGAATGATGAAATACTTTGTACTACATGTCATGATCCTCATCAATGGGAATTTTCCCGCAAACATGCCGTCAGTGAAGCCAATGAAGAAGGCACAGAGTACACCTCTTTTCTGAAACTACCCGATGATGCCCAGGGTCAACTCTGCACAGCTTGTCATACCAAACAGATCAACATAAAAGATTCGGACCACAGCGTCTCCCGAGAGGGCTTCCAGCAGCATTTTCGCGGAGAAGGTAAGTTTCGCGGACAATGCTCCGCCTGTCATGAATCTCATGGCAATACTGGCTATAAGAATGGACCAGGTGCCATGCCAGGCGACATGACCAGGGCACTGTGCGAGTCTTGTCATGCTGAAAACCATTTTCCAACGACCATTGGTGGATTTGATCATCCCATGGGTTCGAAACTTGATCCAACTTATAATCTTCCCGGTTATGATGGTAAACTCACCTGTATTACCTGTCATGATCCGCACAAATGGGGTCTAGTGAAAGAATCATCCCCCAATGTTGATCTTGATGGAACAGACGCAAATTCATTTCTACGCGTGAGCAATTGGCCGGCACCCAATCTCTGTACCACCTGTCATGCCGATCAAAAAGCGGTCAACAATACCGACCATGACCTCACAGATGACACGCATAGTTCCTGCTCATTTTGCCACACGTCTCACAATGCTCAGGCTGAGTATGGTATTTTGAAATACTGGCTAGAAGCCAAGGGCGATTCATACAATGAAAAATTCTGTTTTGCCTGCCATCAGGAAGGTGCCGTTGGCGAATCCCGAATTCCAAAAGCCTGGGTCCACCCCCATGAATACGGAACGGTCGCCTTAACTGAACGCGGGGGCGGAAAGTGGATCGATTTTCCATTATTCAGCGAGGAAAAACCGCAAGAAAAATTCGGATTCATTGACTGCTTTACCTGTCATGATCCTCACAAATGGTCTTTCAACGACCAGATCAAACCCAGCTCAGAGAATGAAGAGGGAGATTATATGTCCTCATTCTTGAGAAATCCCAGTTCTAAGACACTGTGCACAGATTGTCATGGTCCTGGAGCTTTGTGGAAGTACAACTATTACCACGATCCGGTGAAGAGGAAACGTTACTAATGACTAAGAAAAATGTATTAATTCTCATCCCTCTAGTGCTGTTATTAATCACTTCATGTTCCAACAGAAAGGCGGATGCCACACCGCTGGCATTCCCGGCAGATACGGATCGTCCCTTTCTGACCCTGGAACGTGTTGTGGGACAGGAAATGCAAACATCTAATAGCTTTTTGGGCGGTTTGGCCTTGAAACTGAAGGGTCCCCAGAACTTGCTCAATCTTGCCAGACCCAACTCAGTAGTTCAGTCATCTGAAAATATACTTTTCGTGGCTGACGCCGATGCCGCTATAATTAATCGGCTGGAATATGTTGAGGGAAAGCTGAAGAACGTCCGATCTTTTGGTCAGGGTATTGTAGGATCACCTAGCGGAATTGAAATATGGGATGAGATGCTTTATGTCTCAGATGCACTTTCTGGTGAGATTCACCTTTTCAATCTTGAGCTTGAATATGTCAAATCTATAACAATTGAAGGTGTCCACCGTCCAGGTCAACTAAAACTGAACACGAGAGCCCATGCCTTGCTCGTTGTGGATCCCAAAGCCCACCAGGTTGTCGTAATTGACGCTGATGGGCAAGTGAAAGCCAGAATCAAAAATAATCGCAGAGGAAAGCCCATCCTTAATGCTCCTGTTGCTGTAGATATCATGCCTGATGGCAAACTGGTTGTGCTGGATGGTCTAACCCGTAGGGTGGAATTCTTTTCACAGGAATACGCGTATATCTCAGGGTTTGGTGGATATGATCGGGTCCCTGGAAGCTTTTCCAATCCGAGGGGGCTAGCTACTTCATCTGATGGCTACATCTTTGTTTCAGATGCGGCCTTTGGAAATGTTCAAATCTTTGACGCCAAGGGTTCACTGCTCTACTTTTTTGGGAAGAGTGGGAAAGAAGCTGGTGAATTCCTGATGCCGGCATCACTCTATTTTGATGATCAGGACAAATTGTATGTTGTTGACCAGTACAATAATCGGATCCAGGTATTCAATTATGCGGTGCAGGGGGGATGATGATGAAAAAAATTATATTTTCTGTTTTTTTGATGTCCACCCTTGTCTTTTCTGCTCCAATTGAGCAGGATGGATTCATTGAAAGTAAAATGAGTATCGCTCTGGATACACTACAGGAATCCGGGCAACGCTACATTCATCAGGAAAGGATTAGTTGGGGGATACGAGGGACCAGCGATTTTGCGAGTCTGAATTATCGCATGAATGTCGGCGGCGTGATAAGAGGAAATTCAGCCTTTGATGGTACCCACATTACACCGGAATATGGTTTCCGAGCTAGCGCCCAACCCATGAAAAGCATGGATCTGTCGCTTTTCTCATATTCCAGGTTGAGAAACCCCATGCAGATAATTTCGGATTCTCTGGAATATAAAGAATTCGTACACGGTCTAAAGTTGGGAGTGCAGATATCTCCCCGCACCAGGTTTAGTATTGCGACAGGTCTGAAATCTCAAGATATCACCCATGGGGACAGCATTCAAAGTAGCCAGCAATTCCTACAGCTTCACCTTGATCAACGAGTCGCTGGAATGCAGTTCAGAATTACAGGGGAAACGGATATCTGGGAAAGTGATACCCAGGACAGTAAGAAACAGACTTTAGCCAGTTTTCAATGGTATGGCAGTCCTGTTTCTGCACTCCGATGGACAGCTTCAAATTCAGTATATATGACAGAGGATAATAGTTTCTGGCGCATCTCCCACCGCATGAATTACGATATTTCTCAACGCCAGCAGATTTTGGCAAAGTATACACAGGGTGATTTTGCCTATGCCTCCCAGTCGCTTTTTCGGCAGAATTATGACCTGAGGTATAGATTCCAATGGAAACCTGCTTTGGGTTTTGATCTGGCTTTCAAGGGCAATAGGGTGAGTGTGCTTGATTCAATAGACTTCTTTCACTGGAGATCCTATGGAATTAGTACCCATTGGCGTGTCGGCAAAGCTGGGTTTGCTCGAGGGAATGTTGATGTGGGATACAAGGAGTCCTATCTCTATGGCAAAGGTTTTGATATGATGTTGAATGCCAGTGAGTCAAAGCAGATCTATGGGTCAAGACTCCTTGCCCTGCAAGTCCGCGATGACCTTAGTGCCGAAATATTTATGAGAATGGATGAATCAGAAGATGCCCGCTATGATATCAGACACAAATTTCGGATAACGACGGAATTTCTGCCTCAGAATCGTTTCCGCTTTGGAAATCACATCAAGGTGCACAGCCATTTTGGCTCTGATCTCGATTTTTCACCGGATACCTTGCGCAACGCCATTATTGATGAATTGTATCTGAAGAAATTTAGCCAGCGTGCAAATTTTTCGGTGTATTTCAGAACATCTATGGAACTACTCGACCCAGAAAATGATCTTCAGTTCAATCTGAATACACGTTACTATCGACAGTTGTCAAAAAATTTGAGCTGCAATTTTATGAGTTTTTATCGATTTCAATCGGAATTCCATCCCGACTATTTATGGATAACCACAGCACTCAAATATCGAACGGATATGTTTAATTTAGCAGTTGAATTTCAGAGTGGTGGACCGCCGGATATAACTCTGAAACAAGATTCCCAGCTTTGGTTGCGGTTTGTGAGGCAGATATGAGACTAATTAATTTATTGTTACTGTGCCTGATCATCTCAATTGGCTTTGGACAGCAGGCAGATCAGAACTTGGACAAGAGTCAAGTCGCTTTTACCCCACACAACTTTAAGGGGATGGAACCAGAAGATGGTGGCGATGGTATCGTGTATGATTTCACCCTCTGTCGCCAGTGTCACACCCCATCAAAGATGAGTCCGGTTGAACCCCTCTGGTATCGCAAAGAAGCAGTGAGTGTGTTTGATGTAAACCAACTCATTGAAGCTGGTATAGGTGAGGTTTTACCCGGTGATGCGGCCAGTCGAAGCTGCTTATTTTGTCATGATGGTGGAATTGCACCCGGATTCCCTCACCACAAAATGGAAGGTGATCCTCAGGTTTCCATGGGTGACAATAACAAGCAGATCGGAACCAATAGGAACCTGCATCTATTTAGTTTTCCAAAGAATAATCTGGAAACCCACAAGCCAGGTTCAGAGAGCAAATTACGGCTCACTGAAAAGGGACAGATAAGTTGTGTTACCTGTCACGATCCCCACAATAATGAACATGGTAGCTTCCTGAGGGAGGAAGCAAAGGCATCACAACTCTGTTTTGATTGCCATGAAATGAGCAATTGGGAACTTTCAACCCATGGTAATCCTGCAGATCCAAGATTCGCTGAACTAGAAGAGCAAGCCTGCGCTCGCTGTCATGATATTCATGCCGTTCCCGTTGTGGATAAACTTTTAAGCACTGATGAGAATACGCTATGTCTGAATTGTCATGATGCGATGAAAGATTCGGAGAGGGAAGTGGCCAGTGAATTTGATCTGGAAGCTGTATTTGAGAAAGCATTCATTCACCCGATCCGTTTGAATTCACCTTCCAATAGCGGTCCTGATATGGATGCCTGGAGCTCAGGTATTGCCCGTGATCGAGCCGTCGCCTGTAGTGATTGCCACAATCCCCACGCTGCTTCTGACCAATCACCCACTCCCTTCCTGGATGGGTCGCAGCTCTACATTGATGGTGTAGATAGTCGCGGATTCCCAAAAGCTGTTGTGGACTATGAATATGAGACCTGTTATAAATGTCATGGCATGAATCAGAATGCAGAAACTGGCCGAGATGTGGCCAGACTTTTTGCCAGGACGAATAAGAGTTATCACCCAATTGAAGCACCGGGAAATAACCCCATTGTTCCCAGTTTGAAAGCTGAATGGAGTGAACAATCCATGCTGACTTGTTCAGATTGTCATGGAAATGATGATCCTCTTGGTCCTCAGGGACCTCATGGATCAAATTTGCCGCATATCCTGAAAGACGTTTATGCAGACTTCCCCTTTGCCAGTGTGGAAGAAAATGCATTGTGTTTTCGCTGTCACGAAGAGCAGCGCGTGGTTCAGAGTACAAGTTTTAAATTCCACAATTTACATATTGAGAATGCTGGATACTCCTGCTCCGCCTGTCATAACCCTCATGGAAGTATCGAATCACCTGCCCTCTTAAATTTAAATCAAAGCTTCATACAACCGGTAAACGGAGTTCTTGAGATTGTACAAACAGAGCCTGGACATGGATATTGCTCGCTGAAATGCCATGACAAGGCCCATCCAGGCCAAACCTACTAAAGCATACCGATATTTTATATAGTTGTATCCTGAGATTACGAGAGTGATCTCAGGATACAGTCTTTGCTAAAATTAAATAATTGCTAAATAACAAATAAATCTTTCCTAATATTGGGCATATGCTTATATTAGGACATGCTGGAATCAGAGAAAAAACCAGGTCGACCACAGCACTGTAGACGCATTCGTCACTCTACCATAGACGCGCATTTTGCACCAAAAAAATGTGCGAGTCGAGAACAGGTGATTCTCGGCCTGGATGAGTTGGAAGCAATTAGATTGACCAGCCTGGAAGACCTTTATCAGGTTGAAGCCGCCAGATTGATGCACGTGTCCCGACAAACCCTGGGACGCATCCTAAAAAATGCTCATTATAAAATTGCTGATTCACTTATTAATGGAAAAATCTTAAAAATTCACGGAGGGAATGTGAAACATCAACATCAAGGATCGGGTCAAGGAGCACAGGGATATTGTATTTGTCCAAAATGTGAGACCAGACTGGCCCATGAAGCAGGTTTACCCTGTCAATCAACCCTTTGCCCGAAATGCAGTAGCAAAATGCTACGCGAGGGCTCAGAACATCATCAACAATGGCTCAGTAGGAGAGAGAAAAAATGAAAATCGGTATCGCATCGGATGATCAACTCAACATTGCCCAGCATTTTGGACGCACTAAAGGGTTTGTCATCGCAGACATTGAAGATGGAACAATTCAGAAAAAAGCATATCGTGAGAATAACTTCTCTGCGCATGCTCAGGGGGCTGTTCATGAACATGGGCAGCATGGACATTCACATACGGCGATTTTAGAGGCACTTTCTGATTGTGAAGTTGTTCTAGCGCGGGGAATGGGGCGTAGAATTTATGATGACCTACGCTCCGTGAATATAAAATCCATGATCACAGACAAAGTCACGGTTGATGATGCACTCGCAGCATATCTAGAGGGAAAACTTATAGACAATCCGGATAAAGGGTGTGTCCATTAATTTTCCCGGAAAAAGAATTATAAAGGTGGGGGCGCCATGTCTGATTTCGATGATCTAAGCAGATCTCAGCTATTGGGTGTGCTGGATGATTTCGCCAAAAATTGGCTGGCACACGATGGTCTTTGGTTTCAAGCCATTGAAAAACATTGTGGCATGGATACGGCTATTGAATGTGATACGCAAGCCTGGCGTAAATTTACCGTGATTGAGGCAAAAAGGATCATGAGGCGACACAAGATCGCTGAACACTCTGGCTTGGAAGGTCTGAAGAAGGCTTTACAATATCGCATATATGCGCGATTGAATATCCAAGAGTTCTCGGAAGAGGACGAAAATAGCTTTGTTTTTAGAATGAATGAATGTCGGGTTCAGGTAGCTCGGAAGAGAAGGAGTTTGCCTGACTTTCCCTGTAAATCTGTTGGTATCGTAGAATATTCAGAATTTGCCAGGACCGTTGATCCACGTATCACAACTACTTGTATTGCATGTCCTCCGGATGAACATCCGGAGGACTATTTTTGTGCCTGGAAATTTACTTTAGATCAGATTTAAATGAGCTTAAGGGTTCTTTCTCCTATTTTTCCTCTTCTGAGAGGTGTGGAGGATTGATGTCTGCATCCGGCTCTGTACCACCATGTTCGTGTTCAAACATTTGACGAGGCATCTTGCCCGAGAGCCAGCTTGTATTCATGGGTGCTACACTGGGTCGAAAAACGGTGTTGTAGAGATGCCAGATCAGGATAGCCAGGGTTGCCAGCCAGGCTTCCCAATAGTGAATAACCAGGGATACATCCAGCACTGCAGGGGAGAGCAACTGGATAAAGAAGTTGTCAAACCATAGGACCAGTCCGGTTGCGATCATGACGGCATTGCCCCAGGCACCTGCCCAGTATTCCAATTTTTCTGCATAAGCAAATCGGCCAAATCTTGGTTCGTGATCACGGAAGTCAAAGAAATACAGGATCATTTCCCAGAAATCTTTAAAATCTTGCAGACTCGGGATCATATCTTTTGCAAATCCACGACCTCGCTTGGTGAATAGAAAAATAAAGTGCCACACGGAAACGAAGATCATGAACACAGCGGCATAGCGATGGAGAACACCGCGGAACTCGAATCCGCCATCCCAACCGAAGAATAGTTCTGCTATCCATGACTCATTGAATCGCAAAGAAAATCCAGAGATTACCAGGGTGAAAAAGGATAGCAGAAGGACAGCGTGTTGGGCGACTTCCAGGCCACGCATACGTCTAATTGATACCTGTTTCATCTGCAAACGGACCTGCTTGAGGTAGTCCAATAATGTGTGTATAAACATACCACCAATGACCACAGCTATAAGTATGATATAAATTTTTTCAATGAGTATGGCCAGGGGAGCTCTTGAATCCCCACCCATGCCGTGAATCGTAATGGCAGCCAGTTTGTCGCTGATGCCAGCATGGCATTCTCCGCAGGTGACGGCTAAATTTTTGGGGTGAATGGAAGAAGTGCTGTCAGTACTTGGTAGAATGCGGTGGGCTCCATGACAGGACTCACAATTAGCAACATGCAGATCCCCGGCCTGACTTTTGAGTCCATGATAACTATCAATGTAGCTGCTGATCTTCCCCTTAATTCCGAGTTGCTGATTTAGGCGGGTGGATTCGTGGCAGGGCTCACATGTTGCTGATGCAACATTATGCTTCGAGACAGGAGAGCGTGGGTCTGAAGGTGAAATAATTCCGTGCTCTCCGTGACAATCTGTACAAACCGGTGCGTTGGCCTTTCCCTTCAAAGCCAATTTTCCATGGATTCCTTCCCAATAAGCTTTGGTCTCTTCCTTATGGCATTTCCCACAAGTCTTGGGAATATTTATATGATAAATGGAGGATTTGGGATCGGTCGGTGGGTAAATCTCATGGGAAGATCCACCAGATGAGTGACAATCATCGCAAGTGGCAGCCTTGGTATTTCCGCCCCCAGTGGCTTTTCCATGCACACTTGTGTTATACATATCAACGGGATGATCGACCAGAATTTCATAACGTTTTACTAGATCTAAGTCTTCATGGCAATTTCCACAAGTCTTGGCAATATTGCCGGCATTGACCATGGAATTTTTCATGTCACTGGGAAGAATATTGTGATCACCATGACAAGAGGAGCAGGAGGGTATATCTTTGCAATCATTCCTCATAGAGCGACCATGAGATTGATATTGGTCTGATGCATCTTCATGACAAGAGCGACAGCCCTCGCAACCTACATCAAATTCAGCCGCATCGTCTCTGTGGGGATCGGTGTCATGATTAATGTGACAATCCAGGCATTCAAAACCTTCATGGATAGAGTTTTCAATATCAGCTTCGAGATCCGTTCCCATTTCACTTTCGTCGTGACAGTCGATACACTGATCACTTTCCAGTGGTTCGTAATCATCATCAGCCCAAACAAGGGTTGGCGAAGCAACAAATAGCAGAACAAAACCAGCGAACATAGCCAGTCTAAAATATTTTTGCGTTTGATTTAGAAGATCAGTTGAAAACAACATCATTTTTTTCCCTTCAGATCGGTGCAACATTGCGCTGCGGAGTACGTACTCAACCAAATGAATGATTGCGCTATTTGACTATATACTTAAACAAATAATATGCCAAATAGCATATTTATAAATACTGATATTGTGAGGACTCAAATCTCAGTTAATCCAATATAGAAGAAAAATTACTCATTGTGCGGAAATGAGTGCAAAAAGCGAATGCAAAGCGATAGAAATTACTTGCCATAGATGATAAATATTGTCATCTTATCACTGTTAAATTATTAAACTATATTGAAGGTAAATAATAAATGATCCAGATTAGTGAAACAGCAGCTGAGAAAATTAAGGTTCTGATCACTGAACAGGCCCTGAACGATGAAGGGGGCTTACGCATCTATGCCAATTCAGGATGCTGTTCAAACAAATCTTATGGTATGTCTCTCGAAGAAAAGCAATATCCTGAGGATAATGTATTTGTATCACAGGGAGTACGCGTCCTGGTCGACCCAGCCAGCTTTGAGCAGTTGGAAGGCGCCAGCGTAGAGTATTACAAAGATGAAAACACAGAGGGTTTCACAATTGCGAAACCCAACAACCACACTCAGTGTGGATGTGGTGGCGGTGGTAACTGCTGACACCACGACTCTCCTCCAACAAAACCCCGGCTCATCACCGGGGTTTTTTTTGTATATAGACTCTGTATTATCACTATTTAGAATACCCAAACATGATTTTAGCAGGCCTCTTTTTGCCCTCAGCGTATTTGAAAGCTAATTTAGCTCTGTTAAAATATCGATTAGCGAGCATTGAACGCTTGGTTAGCCCATATCTATGCCTTATTATATGCTATGATTGATGAAACCGCTGATCACGAAGAATATTCCTGGCTAGATACCCTTTCCAAGAACCCTCTTCCCGTTTTATTAAAGGCAGCTCCGCTTCCTATAAGATATCAGATCCTGCGAGATATCCTGGAAGATGAGGAATCTGATGATTATCAATTGCTTCAGAAAAATTTACGAAAACATAAGTCGCGACGAAAAATTTTGGCTGAACAATCCAAACGTGGATTGTGGCCCATTGATGGGAAAATAAATGGGCTTGATCAAACGCAGATCGATGCGCTTCAGTTTATCATACAACTTGAGACCCTTCATGAACTTCTGGATCTGCTTGTCACCAACAAGCAGGAGAAGGTCAATTTAGGGATGCGTGAAGTGATCAGATTCCTGGCAGAAAATAAATTGCCCCTGCGAATCCATCACCTGACTCAGGCGATCTACCTTGCCATCGCATTTGAATTAGATAGCAATCCCATCATCAAGCAGTTGATCTGGGATATTTTTAAACAGCAGAACGCCGATGGAGGCTGGTCCAGCCTCCCCGAAGAAAATGACTCCTGTTTGTGGAGCTCGCTCTTCATCCTCTGGACGCTGGGACATTCCAAACAGTTTCACAATAACCGCACCCTGAAGAAGGGGCTGCAATATGTTGAATCAAACCTATTGAGCGGAGATCAAAGCAAATTGCTTCCCGGTCTTCAGCCTTGGGACACTTTGATCTCTGGAACACATGGATTGAGTATTCTTTCTGGGGGAACCCTGAGATACCTGGAAACAGTCCAACTCTATGATGATGGTGTGAAAAACCGAAAAGCAGAAAAGAGGCTTGATTGGCTCATTGGATCTCAATTAAAGACCGGTCTCTGGCCCAGCATTGTGAATCGCGATAAACAAGGGGACCATGGTGTCACCTTGAGAGTCTTAAAAGTCTTGAAACATTTTCAAACCCAACGTATTAATGAAACCCTTAGCTATGATGCAAATTAATTCTCAGCATAATATAAAGAAACCCCATGAGTCTTTGCGAGGGCCCTTCGACAAGCTCAGGGACCGGGTGACCGAAGCCTGTCCGCCGTACTGGTACCTGCAGGAAGGTGGGCAATCTCGAATATGAGATCGCCACATCCCAACAGTTCTGTCGGGATTCGCGAAGACGGGCATAATTGCATTTTGATAGATTTATTATAGTCACAGTAAAATAAAGTTCAATCGGAGATAAAGCATGTCAGACATAAAATCCTCAAGCGCACTCCCTGTAATGCCCTTGAGAAATACCGTACTCTTCCCACAACAGGTCATTCCGCTCTATATAGGTCGAGAACGATCTCTAAAACTCTTGCGTGAACTTCCGTCTGGGAAAAAGACCATCATTGTCGTGGCACAAAGAGAGGGATCCGTGGAAAATCCTGAAGTGGGCGATCTTTTTACAGTGGGAACAACGGCCTCTGTTATGAAGATTCTGGATATGCCAGATGGCAGTCAGAGTGCTATTGTCCAAGGCGGGGATCGGGTAATAATTAAAGAATACACTCAGACCGAACCCTACTTCAAGGCCAGCATCGAAGGCATTGATGAGATTTATGACGCTGACCTGGAAACAGATGCCATGTCAGCCAATATTCGTTCTCTCTTTCGTGAATTGTCCAAAGTAGCCGATTATATCACCCAGGAACATATCTCTTTACTATCCAATATTCAGCATCCAGCCCGTCTGGTGGACCGTGCCATTTCTATGATGCAGCTGTCCAACACAGAGAAACAGGATATTCTGGAAGAGATGGATGTGGATAAACGCCTTAAGAAAGCTACTGTGTTGATCAATCGTGAGATCCAGCGCCAGGAGATTGGTGAAAAAATTCAGACCGAGGTGCAAGAGGAGATTTCCAAGAGCCAGCGTGAGTACTTCCTCCGTGAACAGATGAAAGCGATCAAAAAGGAGCTGGGTGAGGATGATCAGACCCTTGAGATCAAAGAGCTGGAAGAAAAAATTGCCGCCGCTGGAATGCCTGAAGAAGCTCTCAAGGTTGCCAACAAAGAAATCGATCGACTCCAGCGCATTCCCCCCTCATCTCCGGAATACACTGTTTCCCGAACCTATTTGGATTGGCTAGTAGAACTTCCCTGGAGTAATGAGACCGCAGATCGAGTTGATATTCAGGAAGCACTCAACATTTTAGATAGAGACCACTATGGTCTGAAGCGAGTTAAAAATAGAGTTCTAGAGTTTTTAGCCGTTCGGAAATTGAAAATGGAGCAAAGTCCAGATGCACCAATCAAGGGACCGATCCTTTGCTTCCAGGGACCTCCTGGAACAGGCAAAACCTCTCTGGGTAAATCCATAGCGGACTCTCTGGGCCGTGAATTCGTCCGCATTTCATTGGGTGGTGTTCGCGATGAAGCCGAGATCAGGGGACATAGACGCACCTACATCGGTGCCTTGCCAGGACGCATCATTCAGGGGCTCAAAAAGGCAAAAACCCGTAACCCCGTCTTCATGTTGGATGAAGTTGACAAATTGGGAACTGATTTTCGTGGGGATCCCAGCTCAGCGCTATTAGAGGTGCTTGATCCAGAGCAGAACTTTTCCTTCAGTGATCATTATCTCGAGGTGACCTTCGACCTTTCCAAGGTCATGTTCATTGCCACAGCTAACTGGCTGGATCCAATCCCTGGTCCTCTTCGCGATCGCATGGAGATAATTGATTTCCCCGGTTATATCGAGGAGGAGAAGATCCATATTGCAAAATCATATCTCATTCCAAAGCAGGTCACCGAACATGCTTTGGGGGAAGATCAGATTACCTTTATGGATACAGCCATCGCTGAGATAATCTCTCGCTATACCTATGAAGCTGGTGTGCGTAATCTTGAACGACAGATTGCCAATGTCTGTCGCAAGGTGGCTAGAGATCGAGCCGAAGGGAATGATAAACCGAGACGTATTACTAAGGGCAGCATTGCGAAGTTGTTGGGTCCACCAAAACGCCACAGTGAAATTGCCGAACGAATGTCAAACTATGGAATTGTCATTGGCCTGGCCTATACCGCTGTAGGTGGCGATATTCTTTTCATTGAAGCCATGAAAATGGAGGGCAAGGGTGGTCTCAAGCTGACCGGTCAATTGGGTGATGTGATGAAAGAGTCAGCTCAGGCTGTTTACTCGTATATCCGATCAAATGCAAAGCTCTTTGGCATCGATCCTGATTTTTATAAGAAATTTGATATCCATGTCCATATCCCGGCTGGTGCGGTTCCCAAGGATGGTCCTTCTGCCGGTATTACCCTGTTTACTGCCATGATCTCCTTGCTGACTGAACGATTGGTGAAAAGTAATTTGGGCATGACGGGCGAGATTACCCTGCGAGGAGCCGTTCTTCCTATAGGCGGAATACGCGAAAAGGTGATGGCTGCTAACAGGGCTGGACTAACGACGGTTATCCTTCCCAAAAAGAATGAAGCAGATCTGGTAGATCTTCCCGAGCGCGTGAAAAAGGAGATGGAATTCAAATTTGTGGATGAGATATACGAAGTCATTGAACTGGCTCTTGAGCCGGCAAAGGACGTTAAGAAAAGTAAGGTAAGTGATTAATTCTTTCTACAACAAGAGAAACGAAAATAACGAATCGATATGAGAAATACTTCAATTCCTTTTCGTGCGGTTCGTCAGATTCGTTGAAAAGAAAGTAAAAACAAGAGTTAAATCTCATGAAATGTCCCAAATGTAGACGCTATATGCAGCGCATCGAATATGGGGGTATCGAGATAGATCGATGCACGCACTGCTATGGTATGTGGTTTGATAATTTTGAGCTTGAAAAATTGCAAAAAATTTCGGGTTCTGAAATCATTGATATTGGCGATGCAGAATTGGGACAGGAATACAGTCAGAAATCAAGATATTTCTGCCCCAAATGTAGCCCGGAATCGCTCATGCAAGCCGAGACAGATGAGAGGCAAGCACATATTGCGTATGAGCGCTGTCCAAACTGCCAAGGGGTCTATTTTGATGCGGGTGAGTTCAGGGATTATAAGGAATTGACCCTCTCTGAATTTTTCAAATCGATATTTGGTAAAAAAAGGTAAATGGTAACACGTCTTCGCGAAGGAATGGAATGACTGAAGCGATCTCAGCTCTGAGATTGCCGCGCTCCTTAGCCTGCCCTGAGCTCTTCGGCTCCGCTCAGAATAAACTCCGTCGAAGAGCTCGCAAAGACGAATAAAGTGAATTTATTTAAATTGGGGGTTACGTGGATAAAGCTTTTAGTTATTTAAAAATTCAAATAAAAAGGCGCGGGACCATCCAACTTATCGGACTGGGAATTATTTTCCTCTCCGTTGGAACCTGCGTTGGTGTACCGGACAATCCCCCTGGATTGATCCTCACATTTTCAGGGATGGTTTTTGTTTGTTTTGCCTTTGTACACCATTGGCGCGAAGCGGGTCAATTCGGAACGCTGCTGGCAGTCTCAGTCATCACTTTCCCGGTTCTAGTCCTCATCCACAATATTTTTGATGGATTGAATGAGCATCTCGGTAACATTCCTGTCCTGACGCAGTTCTTCAATGGTTTGTCGGTGCTCAGTTTTCTTGGGGCGATCTTTGTGGCACCTGTGGGAGTGGTCATTGGGATTTTTGCCGGTCTTTTTTACCTGATTAGATCAAAATTGCCATAATACCACAATTTGTGGTATTGCTGGATAGGGACGTAACATGTTACGTCCCTTCATTCAACGCCAATATACTATATTAAAAAAGACCAGTAAAAAAAAGTCCCGAGCGAAGCCCGGGACTTTTTAAGTGTACTTGGATTAGAAACTAGAAATGAAGTTTCACACCAAAGTTCATGAAACGTGGTGTACCAAGAAATACCTCAGCTCTTGAAGCTGAGTGACTGGCACCAGATGAGAAACCGTTATACTGACTATTATCAACAGCATCTTGAACATAGGTAGCATCAAGAACATTGAAAATATGTGCAAATGCCTGAGCATTGATACCAGCGATCTTTGGCAGGTCGTAGGTTATGTGCATATCCATTTTGGAATAGCCAGGGGCATCCCAAACTTGAACACGATCTGCAGTGGCTAATTCAGCAGCACTTAGCACGCCATCATTATCAGCATCGGTAATTTGACGACTATCAGGGCTCCAGTCTGCATAATTTTTATCATAAATACTATACAGAGCCTGGACTCTTAGTCCCTTGATAGGCATGAGTGTTGCGCCCAATACATAAGCTGTCTGAGGCATATCACCTACTTTGAGACCTTCCAGTGCGTATCTGTACTCACCTAAGATTACACCAGCTTCGTTTTTGTAATCGCCATCGGCATCATCACCGAAAGTCCAATTGCCAAAACTGAGTGAAGCATCGATACGCAACATTTGTATTGGCTGGACAGAGGCTTCGATTTCGAGACCTTTGTGATTCTGATTAACACCAGTAAGGAAAATAACGTCAGTATCACCACTGGACCCCTGGCCACTAGTAACGGCCTTGGTCAAGTTACGCTCTTTCCAATCAGTATTGTAAACATTGGCTGTAACAGCAAACATTTTTGCTTTATAATTCACACCAAGTTCTGAACTCATGAACTTCTCATTTGCAGGATCAGCAGCTACTGTACCATCAAAATAGATCACGTTATCCATGATTGGTGGCTTTTCAACATATCCAACGTTTCCGAAGATGTTGAAGTTATCAGCAAGATGGAACATACCGCCACCCTTAACCTGTATGGCGCTGATAGCATCCGATTCAATGACTTCATCTGCGATAGTGAAGTGATCCTGATAGGAATAGTTGATAGAGGAGAATCCAGCCATGCCATAGGCATTTAATGCGCCTGCAGTATAACTAGCCTGAGCAAATCCACCGATCCAGTCAACAGTAGTCTCATTGTAATAATCAATATTATCACCGAGGACTACCTTATAGGGGCTACCACCATTTTGATTTGGATCAGAGTCGTCCAAGTAATAGTCGCCACCCAAAAGGTCACGAACTTCACGTGTGTGCTCAATACCTGCAGTACGCCAGTCGATACCAACCTGAAGTTTCAACATGTCACTCATGTCATAGTTCAGTTTAGAGATCAAACCGATGGTGCTTTGGCGGTTGATACTGTTACGTAGGATACCTACAGACTGGTTGTTACCAGCTCCATGTGTACGAACGAGGGCAGTTTTGTCGACATAAACTGTATCTTCACTACCTGAGTTATAATCTACAAGAGTATTCCAATCCCGTGTCCAGGGACCGTCACCATAGTAGTATTTATAATTTTCGCCACCCAGGACGCCATTGCCATCCAAGGTTGGAATCTTGCCATAGGTACCTGTACCACCACCAGAACCACCTGACCAGTACACAACCGTTGAAAGTCTCATCTTTTCAGAGAGATTCATATAGTGGTTGAGGTTTACCAAGGGTTTGTGGAAATAGTTTTCACGCTCGTTCAGAAAATTTGGATCATATCTATCCACTGTACGCTCACCGTACATATAGAAATATTGTTGTCCTTTATAATCTGAACTGATATCGGCTACATTCTGATTAAAGAGCTGACCAACATCAGAACCGTCTGAATCCTTGGTGAATTTATCTACATATGCGTCCCAGTCAGCAGCGTCCACACCATCTTTAGCTATTTCTTCTGCAAATTCTTGATCATAGGCCATGATATTCTGCTTGTACAGATTCTGGCCATGACGCTGTGGGGCACCGATTGCATATAATTCAACCCGGTTATCAGCATTTATTGAATACGCAGCACCAAAATAGTAGGCCCATGCATCCGTCCAGGCACCATCAACAATGCCGTCACCAGTTTTGCGAACAACAGTTCCACTTAAGGCAACTTTGTCAGCGATGAGGCCAGTGTTATAATTAACAGTGGTTTTCAAGAAGGACCCTGAACCAGCTTCTTGTTTGAAGCTTCCGCCAGCTTCAAGCTTAGTCGGATCGGTGATAATATTCATGGTACCACCAATAGAGGGGGTAGCCAGGTTAACAGCACTCAAACCACGCTGCATCTGGATAGAAGATGTTGCATCGCCAACACCATCCCAGTTTGACCAGTATACCCAACCGTTTTCCATATCGTTTTGGGGTACACCATTGATCATAACAGCAACATTACGCTGGTTAAAACCACGTACATTGATACGGGCATCACCAGCACCACCACCCTGATTTGTAGCATATACAGAAGGTGTGGTGTTAAGAACTAATGGAATATCCTGTGAACCAAGACGAACTTCCATCTCTTCTTTAGAAACATTTGTGTAAGCGACGGGTGTGTTTCTGTCGGCGCGGGAAGCCAAAACTTCCAGGGCACTCATTTCCAGAGCCTGGCTGCTAAGGGCAAAATTCAATGTTGTAACAACACCGTTTGCAACCTGTGCACTTAAAGAAACCGTCTCGTAACCAATCACTGAAGCGCTTACGCTGTAGTTGCCTGCTGCCACGCCTTCAATGACGAAAGCACCAGTAAGATCAGAAGCGCCACCATAGGGCTGACCTGTAACGATTACGTTTGCTCCGGGTAGAGCATCTCCAGTATCACTGTCTGTAACTGTACCAGCAATTGAACCCTGTGCCAGGGCGAGTGCGGGAACCATTACAAGCACGAGTAATACAGTAAATAAGTAACGTTTACTCATTTTCTTGTTTTCCTCCTCTTAATGGATCTAATTGTTTTTGCAATGCTGTGACACACATCACATGATGTATCATCACCTCGGGATTTTTATCCCTGGTGAGCGCCATAAATATCCTTGATTGCTCCGTCCATTGCGATGCAAGATAGACTTACCTTTTTCGAGTGTCAACCACCAAATAAAATGATTATTGTCACACCCCAATAGAACGCTTTACCGACACAACAATTAGGGCTTGTCATCTATTGACCCACAATATGTTGTATATGAAGGGCTTAGCAAAATCTCATCAATTGTTACCATATAAACAGATTCAAATACATGAAAACTCGAGCGAAAAATGTTAGTTGAAATTTGGTCTGATAGTGTTTCTCGTCTGCCAATTCAATCATACCATAAAGAAGAGAAGAAATCCAAATTCAGGATAGACATTATTAAAATTATAGTGTTTGCATTATCTTTATGATAGAAGCTTATTTGGTCAAGAATGAATAATCATAAAACAGATGTGTTAATATGAAAAAATCAAATGCAGAGCTCCTGCTCCCCGCCGGAAATTTTGATAAATTGAGATATGCCTTTGCCTACGGCGCAGATGCAGTTTACGCTGGTGTTCCGCGCTACTCATTGAGAACGAGAGAGAATGACTTTCGTAAGGAATCCTTACTGGACGGTATCGCCTATACCCATGATCTGGGTAAAAAGATTTACCTGACTATGAATATCCTGGCCCACAATACCAAGATCAAGGGCTTCATGGAAGAAATGGAACGCATGCTTCAGTATAAACCGGATGCCATGATCATGGCTGATCCCGGTCTCATCGGTCTGGCGCGGAAAGAATTTCCTGAACTTGAGATCCACCTGTCTACTCAAGCAAATTGTACCAACTGGGCCAGCGCGGCTTTCTGGCGTGATCAGGGAGTCTCCAGGGTCATTTTATCCCGGGAATTAAGTCTCAAAGAAATCTCTGAGATCCATGAAAAGGTTCCTGATGTGGAATTGGAAGCCTTTGTTCACGGTGCCATCTGTATAGCCTATTCCGGTCGTTGCCTTATTACTAATTATATGAATAATATGGATGCCAATCAGGGGACCTGTACAAACTCCTGCCGCTGGGGCTATAATTTTGGTCAAAAAACTCCAAGTTTGCTTGCCATGGAGGGCGAAGAACCCATTCAGGTGACAGACACCTACGAGTCACCCGGTGAAGGATTCTTTTTGGAGGAGCCTAAACGCCCGGGACAGCATTTCAATATGCTGGAAGATGAGCATGGTACCTACATGATGAATGCCAAGGATCTTTGTTCAATTGAACTCTTGGGTCAAATGCGTGATGCTGGAATCGTCAGCTATAAAGTCGAGGGACGCACAAAATCTGTCTACTATGCTGCCATGACGGCTCGCTCCTATCGAAAAGCCATCGATGATATGCTGGCTGATAAACCTTTTGATTCGCAAAATTTGGGTGATCTCATTGGCGTTGCCCATCGCAGATATATCTCCGGATTTTATACAAAAAATCCACAGGAATATGGCCAGAACTATGATGATCCATCATCACAGGATTATACCCATCAAAATGCTGGGTTGGTAACAGGCTACGATACTGATAAGGGACTCCTGGAATTTGAGATCAAGAACAGGATCGATGTGGGGGACATGATGGAGATCATTTCTCCGGAGAAGACCACCTTAATAACAATTGAAAAATTGTTCAATGAGCGCAAGAGACCTGTTGAGGTAGTTCATGGCGGTACTGGTCTGGCCTATCTCCCGCTGGATTACGATCCCGGTGAGTATGCCCTCATGCGGAAAATTTTACCCGAGACCTCATGATGTTTTTATCGTCTTCGCGAGTCCCGACGATTCTGTTGGGACGTGGCGATCTCGGTTTCGATTATTTAGCATAGATATGAGATTGCTTCGTCATTCCATTCCTCGCAAAGACATATTGGTTTTTATCAAAACCACCAGGACTGTTTTTAATCGACTAGCTAAAATTTATGGCCCCAATTTTTGTTTGGAAAATCACCCTATCCAAATTAATGTCATTCCGCCTTATGGGTTTGACAACTGCGAAATCTACCACTGAAAAACGACTTCCTATCCGGGAAGTAAATCCTGTTGAATTACTCGGCGCCAACGACACCAATCTAAAATTAATTGAAAATCATTTGGAGGTTTCTCTCTATGTCCGTGGTGATGAACTCATCGCGCGGGGAGAGGAACCGAAACTTGTGCTGGTGGAAACCATCATCATTGAAATGATCGCGGTTCTGAATCGTAAGAAGTTCCTTGATAAAGATGACGTGTTGACCATTATTCGCCTGAGTCAGACTGGACAATCATCCCTGGGAGAAGTAGGCCTCGACAATGTGGTGCTATTCACCCGCTCTGAAGTGATCAAACCACGCACGCCTGGGCAGGAACGATATTTCTCCGCTGCCCTTAACCACGACATGGTATTTGGATTGGGACCAGCCGGTACGGGAAAAACCTACATGGCCGTCGCCTTTGCAGTCTCAGCCCTGAAAAATAGAGAAGTTAAGAAGATCATCCTTACTCGTCCTGCTGTTGAGGCAGGTGAGCGACTCGGATTTCTCCCGGGTGATCTGCGGGAGAAAGTGGATCCCTATCTGGCGCCCCTCTATGATGCTCTCTTCGATATGATGCCCCATGATAAAGTGCATATTCTTATGGATCAAAAGACCATTGAGATTATCCCGCTGGCATATATGCGGGGCCGCACACTGGATAACGCATTCATCATCTTGGATGAGGCCCAAAACACAACGTCAATGCAAATGAAAATGTTTCTCACCCGCATGGGTGTGAACTCAAAGATCATTATCACAGGTGATCCTACTCAGATCGATCTACCGAAGCATGATGAATCTGGCTTACTCCAGGCAGTCAAAATTCTGCGGGGGGTTGAAGGCATGGCGTTTGTCGATTTTGATGAAGGTGACATTGTCCGCCATAAGCTGGTAAGACGAATTCTCAAAGCCTATGATGAGTCCAACAATAGTAAGGCTGATTCTTAAGACCCTGATTCTACAGGGATGATTCGAATTGGAACGATTTTTGACCTCTACAAATGTAGATGTTAATAAAAGGTCCAAACACTACAGAAAACGATTTCAGAATATATTTTACCGGGACACCTAGCTCCCCTTCGTTTTGAAAACATGAGTAAGGATAAATTATGAACAGAATAAAATCCCTTAGACAAGTAGCTATCATCAGTGCCAAACGCACCCCTATTGGAGCGTTTCAAGGAGCTTTGTCTTCAATTACAGCTCCAAATCTGGGTGCAGTAGCCATCAAAGCCGCCCTTGAGAGTGGGAATGTTCTGCCTGAAGATGTTAATGAAGTCATTATGGGGAATGTGATCACAGCGAATGAGGGACAGGCACCTGCACGTCAGGCTGCCCTATATGCGGGGATGCCCAATACAACGGAATGTTTGACCATCAATAAGGTCTGTGGCTCTGGTTTGAAAGCTGTGATGCTCGGCGCTCAAGCCATTCAGACAGGGGATGCCAATGTGGTAGTAGCCGGTGGTATGGAAAGCATGTCAAATGTGCCCTTCTATCTCCCCGGTGCCAGGAATGGCCAAAGACTGGGGCACGGTCAGATGATCGATGGAATTCTCAGAGATGGTTTGCTAAACGCGTATGATGATATCCACATGGGTTTGAGTGGTGAATTGTGTGCTTCAGAATACAATTACACTCGTGAAGCACAGGACGACTTCGCCAAAGAGAGTTATGAGAGAGCTTTGAGAGCTCAAAAAGAAGGTGCTTTCACAAATGAGATATGCCCTGTAGAAATTCCTCAACGGAAAGGCGACCCAATCCTGGTAGATACAGATGAAGAACCAGGTCGTGGAAATTTTGAAAAGATGGTCAAACTTAGACCTGCTTTCGATAAGGAAGGAACCATCACCGCAGCCAATGCCTCAAAGATCAATGATGGTGCAGCGGCTCTCGTCCTCATGCGAGAAGGGGAGGCTGAACGTCGGGGGTTAAAACCCATGGCACGTATCATCGCCCAGGCTTCAGCGGCTCATGCACCGGAATGGTTTACGACAGCCCCTGTAAAAGCCATCAATAATGTATTGAAAAAAGCAGGGATGACTCTGGGCGAGATAGACCTGTTTGAGATCAATGAAGCTTTCTCGGTGGTGACCATGCTTGCCATGGATGAACTGAATATTCCTCACACAAAAGTTAATGTGAATGGGGGAGCCGTTTCGCTGGGACACCCCATTGGCGCATCCGGCGCGAGAATCCTTACCACCTTACTCCACGCCATGGAAGCGAGAGAGGCTCATTTTGGATTGGCCACGCTCTGCATCGGTGGCGGAGAAGCTTCTGCTCTCATCGTTGAAAGATTGTAAGGGGGATTTATGAATATCAAGACTGTCGGTGTCATCGGAGCAGGGACCATGGGTAATGGGATTGCCCATGTATTTGCCCAATCAGGATATCAGGTCATACTCACTGATATCAATCAGGCGTTTTTAGATCGGGGAATTGCAACGATCACACAAAACCTTGATCGGCAGGTGAAAAAGGAAAAGATTACCGAGGATAAGAAAACAGCAACGCTGAATAGAATTAAAACCAGCACGTCGCTGCAAGATCATGCCAAGTGTGATTTCGTGGTCGAGGCCGCTACAGAGAACAAAGCAATCAAATTTCAGCTTTTTAAAGATTTGGATACTATTGTTAAACCCGAAGTGATCCTCAGCACGAATACCTCTTCTATTTCCATTACAGAAGTTGCCGCACAAACCAATCGACCTGACCGGGTCATCGGAATGCACTTCATGAACCCGGTACCCATAATGAAGCTGGTTGAGGTCATCCGCGGACATGCCTGTAGTGATGCTACTGTTGCAACGACGCTTGAGTTGGTAAAAGATTTATTAAAGACACCGGTTGAAGCCAATGATTATCCCGGGTTTGTGGCCAACAGGATCATTATGCCCATGATCAATGAAGCAGTTTTTGCTCTCATGGAAGGCGTTGCTACTAAAGAAGCCATTGACGAGATCATGCATCTTGGTCTGGCACATCCCATGGGTCCGCTCACACTGGCAGATCTTATTGGTCTGGATGTCTGTCTTTCCATTTTGGAGGTCCTGCATTCCGGATTGGGCGATCCAAAATATAGACCCTGTCCCTTATTAAAACGGATGGTGGCAGCAGGTGAATTGGGCAGAAAAACGGGTCAGGGGTTTTACACATACCAATGACAAGGCACGAAACCAATAGTGTTTCAAGAATGCAATATTCAATCGTCTTCGCGAGCCCCGAACGAAGAGTGGGGGCGCGGCGATCTGTCTGTGCTAAAGCTCCGATAGATAAATCTCGAAACCGAGATTGCGTCGGTCATACTTCCCTCGCAAAGACCAATTATGATGGTCTTCTATTAGAAACACATTTCGTAAACTTGATCGGACTTGTTGTCTAAAATAAGGTAAATATTGAAAATGGATTTTGAATTAAACGAAGAACAAAAAATGGTCAGGGAAACCATCCGCGTTTTTGCCGAAGCCGAGATCAAACCGGGTGTCATGGAGCGGGATGAGAAAGCTGAATTTCCCACGGATGTGATTAAAAAACTTGGTGAGCTGGGATTTATGGGCATGCAGGTGCCGGAACAATACGGTGGCACTGAAATGGATGCCCTCAGTTATGTTATTACATTGGAAGAAATAGCGCGAGTGGATGCCTCTACCTGTGTGATCATGTCGGTAAATAATTCCCTCTTCTCCAATCCAATTCTCAAATTTGGCTCAGAATACCTGAAGGAAAAATATTTACCCCTTACCTCCAGTGGAGATAAGCTGGGAGCCTATTCCTTGAGTGAACCTCAATCAGGCTCTGATGCAAAGGCTATGTTGACCACGGCGACTCGCGATGGGGATTCCTATATCCTCAATGGAGTAAAAAACTGGGTAACCAGCGGCATTAGTGCGGATTTCATTATTGTTTTTGCTAAAACAGACAAAGATGCGGGTCATCGAGGAATTTCCGCTTTCGTGGTGGAAAAGGGCTTAGCTGGATTCAGCACCGGAAAGAAAGAAGATAAGTTGGGTATTCGTGGCTCAGATACCTGCGAACTCATTTTTGAAAATTGTCGTATTCCGGCTGAGAATCTCATCGGGAAGGAGGGAGAGGGCTTTAAGATCGCCTTAGCCACTCTGGATGTGGGTCGAATTGGGATTGCTTCTCAAGCCCTGGGAATTGCCCAGGGGGCTTTGGAACGATCTATTCAATACGCCAAGGAGCGGGTACAGTTTGGAAAACCTATTGGCATGTTTCAGGGGATAGGATTCAAACTTGCTGATATGGCGACCCGGGTGGATGCCACTCGTTTGCTTGTTTATAGAGCTGCCTGGATGAAAGAAAAGGGGATGAAGATCGGGGAAAAAGCATCCATGGCAAAAGTTTTTGCTGGGGATACGGCTATGTATGTAGCCACTGAGGCCGTTCAAATTCATGGGGGATATGGTTTTATTCGTGAATTTGAAGTAGAGCGCATGATGCGTGATGCGAAAATCACGCAGATCTACGAAGGCACCAATGAAATTCAGAGAGTAGTGATCAGCAGACATCTTCTGGCTGACTAGCGATAATTCTGAATAGGATCTATCTAGCCACGGATTTACACTGATGAACACAGATAAAGCAAGTGACTAGAAATTGGTACTGATGTAAAGGGTGGAAGGTTGAAAGTAGAAAGTGCTCTTAGACCTTTGACTTTAAGACTTTTGACATTAAAACTCGTTGCGTCTCAGCGTGCTCTGCGAGATGAAGTTTTACGAGATCAGTTATTATAATATTGTAAAGGAGAGTTGAAATATGGGATTTTTTAATGCACCTGAACTGAACCACCACGAGCAAGTGGTATTTGGTTACGATGAAGAAACTGGTTTAAAAGCTATTATTGCCATCCACAACACAAGTCTTGGACCAGCATTGGGAGGATGTCGTGTTTGGAATTATGAATCTGAAGATGAGGCACTTCGAGATGTGTTACGACTTTCAGAGGGAATGACCTACAAGTCAGCTCTGGCAGGATTGAATCTGGGGGGCGGAAAATCAGTTATTATCGGGCGGGTCCAGGAGATTGGGAATGAAGCAGCCTTTAGAGCGTTTGGACGTCTCATAGATAGTCTGGGTGGTCGTTACGTAACAGCTGAGGATGTCAATACCACGCCTCAAATGATGGAATGGGTCTTTGAAGAGACGGAGTATGTCGCTGGATTGAGTCCGGAACTGGGTGGTTCTGGTGACCCCTCTCCGTTTACCGCCTGGGGAACATTTGTGGGTATTAAATCTGCGGCCAATAAAGCCTATGGCTCAGACAGTCTTGAAGGCAAAACAGTCGCAGTTCAGGGGCTGGGTCATGTTGGACTCTATCTGGTTTCCCATCTATCAGAAGCGGGGGCTAAGGTCATCGTTGCCGATATAAAAGAAGAAAAAGTGAATGAGATGCTCAAGATCAAGAATGTATCGGCCGTGGCTCCTGATGAGATTTATGACGTGGATATGGATATCTTCGCACCCTGCGCCTTAGGCTCTGTTGTAAATGACAAGACCATCGATCGTCTCAAATGTCAGGTCATTGCCGGGGCAGCTAATAATGTCCTTTCTGACTATGACAAACATGGCAAGATTCTGCTGGAAAGAGGTGTTTTATACGCACCTGATTATGCCATCAACGCTGGTGGAGTGATCAATGTTTATGGGGAGCTTGAAGGCTACAATGAGAAGCGTTCCTACAGCAGGGTAAATCACATCTATGATATCCTGCAGGAGATATTTAAACGTTCGGAAGACGAGAATATTCCAACCATGGATGCTGCTGACCTCATCGCTGAAGAGCGAATTCGTAAAATTGGTCGTTTAAAGCAAATGCGTCGTTCGGGTAAACGTCTTTTTTCAAAGATCTAAGATTGAATCTGGAAAGGATCAGGACCCACTAAATGCAAGAAAGACGTAGAGCCCGGGAATTCGTAGTACAGGTCTCCTATGCGCATGAGATGCAGCAGGACAACCTGGATCAGACCTTCGATCTTCTTGCAGTAAATAGCGAGTTATCAGAGGATTTGCTCAAGTTTGCCCGTCAGCTACTCCATGGGATCATCGCCCATCAAAAGGAGTTTGATGAACTTATTTCGAGTAAATCGCGTAATTGGGATATTACTCGGATAGCACTTGTTGATCGGCTTATTCTCAGAATGGCCTTAACAGAGTTTTTCTATTTCAAGGATATACCACCGAAGGTGTCTATCTCTGAGGCCATTGAAATTGCGAAGGTCTTCAGTACAGATGAGAGCAGCAGCTTTGTAAATGGCATTCTGGATGCCATCCTCAATGATGCTTTATCTGAGGGCAAGATCTCCATGATCTGATTAATCGTCTTCCCGAGCTCGTGTCATCCTGAGCCTGCCTGCTAGGCCGTAGCTGAAAAGCGAAGGCTGGTCGAAGGACGAGGGGTTGGACGTAGAATGTGCTACTAAATTGAAAAAGGTGAGCTTGATACAATACGTATCATCTCACCTTTTTCTTTGTCCCCCAAGAAGGAGATCCCGGTCAGTATGCTCCTGGCAAACCGGGCTTGGGCATTCCATATTCAGGAAATTTTCTAATCAAGTGGCACAGGCATAAAGCAGCACGCCTGCCAGGATGAAAACTCCGGTCGTTCTTGAAAATACATCACTTCGGATGGTCAGTATCTCAATGATAGAATTCATCTCAGGAGCAGCATCTTAATGGTCTTGGTATTCGCGCCAGCATCCAGACGACAGAAATAAACCCCGGTACTTACAAGTTTCCCGGATTTATCCTGCCCATTCCAATTGGCTTCGTAATATCCAGCTGGTCGAGTGCTCTCATCCAGCATAGCAACTTCCTTACCCTGAATATCGAAGACAGCCAAACGGATGAAAGATTGCTCTGGAATTGAAAAACTGATTCGGGTGCTGGGATTGAAGGGATTCGGGTAATTCTGTTTAAGATTAAAAAATACGGGGATAGTCGTATCCTCAGTAAAGACTGGATAGTTGGGTTGCAGGTACTTGATAGTTGTGAATTGCGCTTCTTTCCAGCCATATAACCCTAGATAACCAGATGTGCCTGAAACATAGACAGAGCCTTTTTCGTCCACTGTAATGGTCGCAGGTACGTTGAGTGGAGCGTCAAATTTTGAGAATTTGGTTTTCCAGGCAAAGGAGCCATTTGGCAAATACTTTAATGTGACAAACTCTGTAGGAGATGACTGATAACCATCTGGGATTCTTCCGGTTTCACCAAGGGTGTAAATATTCCCCGCCCCATCAAGGGTAAGCATTTTAGGACGTGCATTTTCATAGCTATTTATCCATCTCTGGACACCCTGAGAATTATACGCAATAGTGGCACAGTTCCCGTTGATATCACTTGTAACATAGACGTTCCCATGTCTATCAACATCAACGCTATTTGTTTCCCCATTTAGTGATTCAGCTAAACCTGAAACCCTGGCAATCCATGCTTCTGAACCATCAGGGTTGTATTTTATCGTCACACACTGATCATTGATACCCCCAGTTATGTATACATTTCCAGTGTTATCAATTGCCATATCTTGTATGTAATATCCATAAAGTGAATCGGAATATACTGAGACCCATTCCCGTGATCCTGTTGAACTGTATTTAATTGTTACAGCTACACAAGGATAATTAGACCGGTAACAGTACCCTGTTACATATACATTCCCAAGACTATCAAGCTCTAAATCAGAGGGCGAATCAATCCTGCCACTATGGTCATATCGTTTATTCCAGAGTATTTCTCCACTGGGGCTGTATTTTATGGTCGTATAGTCAGATGAGTTGCTAGAATAACTGGACCCAGTCACGTATACATTACCTAGATCATCCACTTTGAGATTTCGAGCTTCATCGTGTGAATGTGTTGGTCCATCGTATCGTGCCTTCCAAAGTTCTGTGCCATCCGAAGCGACTTTAATTGTTACAAAATCGTGGGAATTGTCTTCATTATCACTATATCCCGCTACATAGACATTGCCATGGACATCTACATCAATTGCATTTGGATAGTCGCTATTAGAGCCGTTATGTCGAGAGACCCACGCCGGACTGCCATCAGGATTGTACTTAACCGTCAGAAAATCAGAGTAGAAGGTACCAGTATAACTAGAACCAGTTTGATAAACAGAGCCCGTCGCATCAATAGTCATATCGGAAACCCTGTCCTTGCTAGAATTGGGTGAACCGTATTCAACCACCCATGTCAGATGCCCATCAGCAGAATACTTTTGTGTAACTAAATCTTTGTTCCTCTCACCCGCTACAAGAAGAGACCCACTGGAATCGACAATGATTGCCGTACCATCCATATCTACGTTTGAGACTACCCAGGCTTCGCTCCCATCTGGATTGTATTTTAAGGTTGCAACATTTCCGCTTACGTATACGTTTCCATTGGTATCCAGGGACAAACTGCTAGCCTGATCACCATCCTGATGATATCGTGAGACCCAGGACTCAGAGCCATCAGGATTATATTTTATGGTAACATAATCCCAACTGTCGTCTCCATTTCCGTAACCAGTTAAATAGATATTCCCAAAAGCATCTATTTGTAAGTCCTTAGCCCAATAGTTATATAGAGCTGAAGAGTCCCCATACCTTGTGACCCACGATTTATCTCCATTACTTGTATACTTCACGGTTGTATACTCCCATCGCGAGGTGTTTGCACTTGAAGGGGTTGAACCAGTGAGTATGACATTACTGTTTTCATCCAGTTCAAGATCAACTAGCTCATCATCATAATCGTCAAAATCTGAACACTGAACTTTCCATACATCTGATCCCTGAGAATTACTTTTTAAGATTCCATCTCCACCTGCTGCATAAATATCACCTTGCTCGTCCACGGCTAACTGAAAGGTCCCCTTTAGAGAGCTCGCCCAACTGCAGAATGAGTCATGGTATTTAGCCCAAACTAAATCACCATCCGGTGAGTATTTCACAATTGTGACATTTACAGAATCAGGTGGGGGGTCATCGAAAAGATTAGCAGCCTTAGTCAAAATTCCTGAGTAAAGATAGTCTCTCGCCAAAACTATTGTATTGCCCTCAGAATCTGTGATCACATCATTGCAATAGAAATTGGCCGTATCACTGGCACCATAATTTTTTGTCCAAACCAGAGTTTTGTCCGTTGAATATTTGGAGGTTTGAAGAAAATATATGCCGCTCGAATCTTTGCTTGATCCTGCTTCATAAACATATCCACCCTCATTAATGGCCGTACATGCAAAGTCTGATTTATGATCTAGAGCCCAAACTTCATATCCTTCTGGTGAATACTTTAGCGTGTAGCTCCTACCATTAACTCCTGTACTCCACCCAGAAACATACGCGTTTCCTGCTGAATCAATGACGATATCTTGAGCTACGTCTTGGGTGGGAAAGTGTCCTGAGCCATAGTGCTGCACCCAAGCTGTCTCAACGTCCACGGTTTGGCCAAGTCCAAATACGATCAAGATTATGATTGAAAACAAATTGATTGATACACGCATATCATTTCCCCCTTGGTTTCTTGAGCTTCGTTGTCAGCCCATTACTTTATGACTATCCACCTACACAGGTAAACGGAATGAGAATGGATATAATAATTATTCCGATGATGGATATCACCCTTCCCAATCTGTTGAGCTTTTCCCCCTGTGTGGGCATCATATATCTCTATTTCATGTAGACCATTTTTATGGTTTTGCTGTGCTCTCCTGCCTCTAACCTGACAAAATAAACCCCTGTTGGAACCCCCAAGCCCCTCGCATCTGTTCCATTCCAATGAAAATTATAATGACCGGCACTCTGTTGTAACTCGTTGTGAATCAGTACGGTACGACCAGAAACGTCGTAAATAGTCAGGTTCATATCACTGATCTCAGGGATGCTATACCCGATCGTGGTGCTGGGGTTGAACGGGTTTGGATAGTTCTGATTCAATCTGAATTCAGAAGGCTGTATATGAGCATCAGAAATACCAACAGCTGCCGTTGTATCCCAGGTGGCTTTAATGGTATAAGCCACACCATTTAAAACTTCAGTTTTACCCCAGTAAATCGTGTTGGCGGAGCTCACAGTGGTGGCGCATTCAACTCCAATATACCAGATTCCAGATTGAGGTGTTGGGAGGATCAGTTTATGATTTGATCCCTCCTGAGGACAGGTAAATAATGCGGCCTGTTTGAACGCAAAATTATCAGGGTTTGCATAGAGATTAAAATCGAAGCCACTCTCTGCATCTAATTCAATGGTCAAGCTATCCGTTCCAGGGGGAACATCCACGGTGAAGTGATGGTATTGTTTATCCCCAATACGTGTAAAGTCAGGATTATTATCTTCATAAAACTGATCCATAACTCTGGGCTCAGCACTATTTAGTTCGGCTTTCACATGAGGTGAGCCTACACCAGCCAGTGAATAGAGCAACATAGCTTGAGCCAGGTCCAGTTTTTCCCCACCAGATTCAAATTCGGGATGCGAGCCAATGACTACAATTCGCCCCTTATTATCATCAGGTTTGTACGCCCAGGTACTGGCTTTGCCATGCATTTCCACTCGATTGGGGATGTTGTAGCGTGCTAGAATCTCCGTCTGAATGGGAAAGTCCAGATCTTCTCGCGCCCAGCAGCCCCCATTGTGTCTCACATTCGCGATCAATAAGTCACCCCCGAAATCAAAGTAGTTTAGGAGCGGTGAATCGGCTGGGATATCATGATCTGTGTGGGAGTCTATGAGACCTGTACTACCCGTTCTACCAGGCCAAATTCTGTAGTATGCTTCATTCTGGCCTGTGCTATCCCAATGGACACTTGCAATATATGCCCCAGCGCAGGAACCCATAAAACTCCCGCCATTTTTATAAAAAGTCCGCACTTTCCTCCGTCCCTCTTCTTCCAGGGAAGTACCATGGCTTGTTGAGCTACCACCATTGGTGTACAACAATCTGAAGCGAGGTTCTCTATCGGGGTAGAGAAGATGACCATTACTGTCATAAGCATTTGTGATCATGGCAGAGGTTTGAGCGCTCACAGCATCAGTGGCCAAATATTCAACTGATAAATCAAGACCCTCAGCAGCTGGGAAATTGATCATTCCAGTAAGATGGACACCGCCATCAACAAATATATCTTTGAAAAAGCCTGCGGTTTGACCGATCACCATGTGATTGAAGATCAATATTAAGCATACTGATTTTGTTATAATATTTAACATCAATCGATTCTCCTGATCAGGTTATTGAATTGGACAGAATCAGCGGAGGAGCAGCATGGTCCGAGTCAGCATTTTGTCGGCTGAACTCAACCGGTAAAGATAAACACCGCTATTAAGCTGCTTACCCAGTTGGTCACTTCCGTTCCACTCCAGAAAGTGGCTACCCGCTCCTTGCCATCCCGAAAAAAGAGTCTTAGTCAGCGCACCCTGGATATCATAGATATCAATGCTTACTATTGCAGGCTGATCTAAAGTGTAAGAGATCTGGGTAGAGGGATTAAACGGATTGGGGAAGTTGGGAGAGAGGATCATCGCTTCGGGATGAGTTGAGATTTGATCATTGCTCAGTGTCAGAACTGACTCTAAAGCACCCATGTCAGGTGCAACTCCGATGTACCCTACCTCAGGAATATTTATCAGTGTGTCTGCGCCCCAGACAAAAAAGTCGGTACCGGCATCCAGACAGGATGAGCCTGCATCTAAATTAAAATCATGGTTAGCTGGATCTACAAAACCTGGATCCATTTGCATGTTATCACTAAAAAATATTAACTCACCTTTTACAAGATCAAGGTCGGTAGAAACATCCTGTATATTTGAGTAAGCCACTCCGATACTCCCAGCTGCATAAACGCCGGATACATAGGATGCGATCTGATCAGGTGTATTATACCAACAAACAGAATTCAATATATAGACTGTATTTTGTCCAAGGGTCCAGATTCCGCCCCCGTAATTATTGGAGCATGAATTACCATAGATAGTGACCCTGTTTAAGACTGCTTCACTTTTGTCATAAAACCAAATTCCGCCAGCATAGTCTTCTGCTGTATTGTCATAGATCAAAATTTCTTCCAGGACAGGCTTACTTGTTTGAAAACCTGCACCACCACCAGAGCTCGTGGCATGGTTGGTACTGATTGTCACGTTTCGTATGGTTGGTGCAGAAAAATAACAAAACAAGCCAGCACCCATGTACGCTACATTCTCTGTGATGATCACATCCTCGATCAATGGTTCAGATCCTGTTGAGACACCAATTCCGCCTCCACTGGCTTCAAAGCCCAGGGCTGAATTCTGAGTTACGATAAGATCTCGCAATGTGGGGCTGGAACCGTAGCGCATACATATCCCACCTCCAAATGTGGATTCCACGTTAGTCAGACTTATTTCTCCAGTTCCGTTTTTGATGGTAAAGCCGTTCAGCTCTGCTGCTCTACTTTCTCCATTCATAAACTGGACCACGGCTCTATTCCAGGAGCCGTCAATTATGGTGTTCTCAGCGCCATCCACAGAGAGAACCACCACATTTTTACCGTTATAGATTACATTCTCATAATAGGTACCAGTAGCAACCAACACAGTATCCCCATTTGTTGAAGCATCAATACCAGCCTGAATAGTAGCTGCATCGCCTGGAACGTTAACCACAGTTGCCATCCCTGGGCTATATGCTATCAGTACTACAATCATGGATGTAAAAATTTTCATATCCCCCTCCTTCTTTGGGTTTGATTCTGCATAAATCTAACAGGAAAGAGGGTATGCAGTATCTTTACAATATCTATACAAGTGAAAAAAGATGAAGATGAGTAGGAGAGGGAGAGAAGAAACCCAGGAAACCGTTGGAACGGTTCACGGTCGTATCTAACGTTTGAAAACACCCAACTGAAGAGGCTGTGTGAAAACGGCAAGTCAATGTTGAATGCGTTTATTCCTTTTTCATGGCAGAACCTGAATAATACATTCATAACATTGTGATAATAAGTAAGATAAACTGTGTCTGTGCTTGTTTATCC
>Ga0208647_1000023_pt1 | contig 95783 bp, 107 predicted proteins | sample AntAceMetag02UKA_FD_184765 | JGI IMG/M metagenome (GOLD analysis project Ga0208647, IMG submission 184765) | Saline lake microbial communities from Ace Lake, Antarctica - Antarctic Ace Lake Metagenome 02UKA (SPAdes) (version 2) | ecosystem: Environmental > Aquatic > Non-marine Saline and... | reverse complement strand
TTTATTTAGTACGATATTTTTTTATTTAAAAAAACCCTGTCCAACTACTATCTAGGCTGTCTCAGGGTTTGCTATCAACTTTTTGCGCCACAGGTCAGTAAAAAAAAGCTATCACTTAGGGTGATAGTTTTTTTCTGAAGTAGTATTTTTGGTTAGCAATATACTCATAAATTAACTGTATTTTTTGTATATAAATATATACAAAATGATTTTATTGAAAGGGTTTTTATGATATGATATATTGTGGTGATATAATACATTATTGAAGGAGTAAAAAATGAAAAATATTAAAATTGTAATTTGGGGATTCGGAGCTATGGGTAGGGGTATGGCAGACATGTTGCTATCTAAAAAAGGAGTAGAGATTACAGGAGTTTGTGATCTGCATCCTGATCTAGTTGGAAAAAGTATTTTTAATGCTTTAGAAAGTGATCAAGGCAATCATCCGGACGTAGTAGTTAGTAGCAATATTAATGAATTATTAGTTAAAGAGAATTGTGATCTAGTTTTACTAGCAACTGATTCTTACACAAGAAAAGCATTTGATAAAATGAAATTGATTTTGGAAAAAGGTATTAATGTAATTAGTACTGCAGAAGAAATGGCTTATCCAAAAGCACAAGAACCAGAGTTAGCTAAAGAACTAGATAGAATTGCAAAAGATAATAATGTTACTGTACTTGGGACTGGTATTAATCCTGGATTTATAATGGACTTACTAGTAGTCGCATTAACTGGTGCAATGACAGATGTTACACATATTGAAGCAAATAGAGTAAATAGTTTATCTCCATTTGGACCTGCAGTAATGGAGGAACAAGGAGTTGGAATAACTGCTGATAAATTCATAAAAGGCGTTAATGATTCTTCACTTGCTGGACATGTTGGATTTGTAGAAAGTGTAAATATGATCGCTGATGCAATCGGTGTTAAATTAGATAAATTTCAACAACAAATGGCTCCAATTGTTACTAACGTAGACAGAAAAAGCAAGTATGGAGAAGCATTAAAAGGAAATGTTGCTGGAGTTAATATGACAGGACAAGGGTTCATAAATGGAGAAGTATTCATAGATATGAAACATCCACAACAAATTGAACCTGAGTTAGAAGGCACACATACAGGTGATTATATTAATATTAAAGGAACACCTGAAATTCATATGGCGATTACTCCAGAAATAGATGGAGGAATTGGAACAATTGCAGTATGTGTAAATATGATTCCACATGTTCTAAATGCAAGACCGGGATTAAAGACAATGATTGATTTACCAGTACCAAGAGCAATAATGGGAGACATGCGAGACTTACTCGAAGAATAAACAAATTCTTAGGAGTTGATATCATGGATATTGATACAAAAACAAAGAAAGTACCTGTACCAAGACCTGGTAAAAACAGGGTTGAGATACCCGAAAAAATGATTGAAGAAAAAGAATCCAAAGTCAAAGGTAAAAAGAGAGACAAGAAGTTAAAGAAATAGACAACGAGATTGTAAAAGATTTAGAGAAAGAAAATAAAAAGTAAAGTATTTTACTTAGTTTTTTATGATTTGACTTTCTTCACTTTGTCAATTGGATTTGTAAGTAATATCGCAATAGAAGGAATAATCACATCTAGAAAGGACTGATTTTCATGATTGATAAAGGTACTTATGTAAGAATTAGAAGAACAATATTAAAACCTAACGAAAGATCAAATAATTTGCCAGAGGATACTAAGAAAGTTCCATTTAAGATGTGGGTTAAAGGATATCTTCTTGAAGACGCTGATTTATTTGATATCGTCAATATAAGAACAAGTACTGGTAGAATTGAAACTGGTCGTTTAAAAGAAGCCTCTCCACCATATAAGCATTCATATGGCGATTTTATTCCTGAGATGTTGAAGTTAAGAGAAATCATCTATAAAGATTTCCGTGGTGATGATAATGAATAATACATATCAAGGTTTAATGGATAGAAAAAATGAGATTATGAAGAAATCAGTTGGGCTTGATTACTCTAAATATGAGTTAGAAGGAATTGGATTTGATTTTGAATTAATGATGAATGATCAAGGATATGATATTGAAAAAATCAAAAAAATACAATCTGAAAATATGGTTGGAAACACACCTTTAGTTGAACTAAAAAATATAACTAAATATGCAATAAAATATGCCAAACCAGGGTTTGGCGCAAGAATTTTCTTAAAAGATGAAGCAGCTAATATTAGTGGTTCATTTAAAGCTAGAAGAGCTGCGCTTTCAGTTAATCAAGCTAAGAAATTAGGATACAAAGGAGTAATTGCTGCCACTAGTGGTAATTATGGAGCTGCAGTTGCAGCATTAGCTGCAAAAGAAGGACTTAAATGTATTATTGTTCAGGAATGCTTTGATTCTAGAAACGTAAGCCAACCTGAAATATTAGAAAAAGCTAGAAAATGTGAAGCATATGGAGCTGAGGTAGTACAATTATCCGTTGGTCCAGAACTGTTTTACTCATTTTTAAAACTAATTGAAGAAACAAATTATTTTAATGCTTCACTTTATTCTCCATATGGTATTAAAGGAATAGAAACTTTAGGACATGAAATAGCAAATGAAGTAAAAGAATTAACTGGTAAATTCCCTGAAGCAGTTATTGTTACAAATGCTGGAGGAGGAAATTTAACTGGTACAGCAAGAGGACTTAAAGATGCTGGTGCTATTGATACATTAGTTATTGGTGCAAGTGTAAACTTGTATGGTCTTCATATGGCATCGGATACTGATTTTAATCGTAAATCATTCACAACAGGACATACTGGATTTGGAATACCCTTTGCTGTTTTTCCTGATAGATCTGATGTGCCTAGAAGTGCCGCAAGACCATTAAGATATATGGATAGATACGTTATGGTGAATCAAGGAAGTGTATTCTTCATGACTGAAACGTTAGCGATTTTAGAGGGAATGGAACGTGGACCTGCAGGAAATACGAGTTTAGCTGCAGCGTTTAGCCTTGCTCAAACTATGAAAGACACAGATATCATTGTAGTACAAGAAACTGAGTATACTGGAGCAGGGAAACATATCTTACCGCAATTATCATTTGCTAGAAAAAATGGTGTTGAAATTGTATTTGGAAATCCTTTATCTGAAGTTCCAGGTAAAACAATAATTTTCCCAAGTGATGGAAGTCTTCTAAAACACCAAGATATTGAAATGAACGAGTTAAGAAAGACTTACTTAAAAAGATATAAAGAAATAGAATTGTCTGAACAAGATTATCAGTTTTTGGCTGAAGAGCTAAAAATTAATATTGAAAAAGTAAAAAACTTAATGAAATAGGAGGTAGTTATGAAAGAAAGAATTGATGACTTTGAGGTAAGAAGAGAACACCTAAAAGACTTAAGCGACAAAGAACTAAAAGCCTATTTCTTAAAACTATCTGAAAAGATGATGGATCCACTACTTGATTTAGCATATAATCACACTTCAAAATCTATTGAAAGAAGTGTGCTTTTACGAATGGGATTTTCAAGTTTGGATGCAAAGGTGATTGTTGATGTTTTAGATGAAAATAAATTGCTAAGAAAAGGAACCGGTCATTGTGTGTACATTCTGTCTAAACACAAAAATATAGACATCTTTGATGCTGGACAATTAATAGTAAACGGCGAAGAAATACAATACTTATTGGAATATTTTAATAAAAATGAATAAACTAAAACCCAATGTTAAATTAGACATTAGAGAAATACTAAAAGACATCGAGAACTATCACCCAAAACGCCGTGGATGGATATGGAGAGATGTATCACCTCAAAAGATTGGTGAATTCACATATGTGCAAGCAAGTCCTGGAATTAAAAACTTTGTTCCTCTGCCTAGTGCTAGAAGTCTAGGAAATATTGATCCTCAACCTGACGCTGTAATAACTACAGAAATAGCATCTGGAAGATTTGAAGATGATATTAGAAGAATGAGAATGGCTGCTTACCACGGAGCCGATCATATAATGGTAATTAGGACTGCTGGGCAGTCTCATTTTGATGGATTACTTGAAGGAACACCTCAAGGAATTGGAGGGGTTCCAGTAACAAGAAAGCAACTAAGAGCACAAAGAAAAGCTCTTGATATAATTGAAGAAGAGGTTGGAAGACCAATTAATTATCATTCTTATGTGTCAGGTGTTGCTGGTCCAGAAATAGCTGTATTATTTACAGAAGAAGGAGTAAATGGGGCTCATCAAGATCCTCAATACAACATCCTTTATAGAAATATAAATGCTATCAGAAGTATCGTTGATGCTGCTGAAAGCAAGAAAATTATGGCATATGCACAAATGGCGCAAATTGATGGAGCTCATAATGCAAATGCAACAGCAAGAGATGCTTGGAAAGTAATGCCTGAACTTTTAGTTCAGCATATAATTAATTCGATGTTTAGTGAAAAAGTTGGAATCTTGAAAGAAAATATATGCCTTTCAACAGTACCTCCTGCTGCTTCGCCGACACCAGATTTAAAATTGAACTTACCTTATGCAGTAGCTTTAAGAGAATTCTTCAGCGATTATAAAATGAGAGCACAGATGAATACTAAATATATGGGATCTTCAACAAGAGAAGCAACAGTAACTCATGTTTTAAATCTTCTAATATCTAGATTAACAAGTGCAGATATCCAAAGTACAATTACTCCTGATGAAGGAAGAAATGTTCCTTGGCATATTTATAACATAGAAGCTCTAGATACTGCTAAACAAGCTTTGGTTGGAATGGATGATTTATTGTCTATGGTTAGTTTAAAAGAAGTAGGATATTTAAGAGATAAAAAACGTGAAATTCAAGAGCGTTCTATCTTAATGATGGAAGAAATCATTGAAATGGGAGGATACTTTAAAGCTGTCGAAGCAGGTATGTTTGTTGATAGTGGAGAATATCCTGCAAGAAATGGTGATGGAATAAGCAGAGACATAAATGGTGGAGTTGGAGCAGGAACAGTAATCAAAAGGGATAAAGACTATATGGCACCAGTAACTGCTCACTACGGGTATAACAATGTTGCACAATATAGTGAAAAATTTGTTGAAGACCCTTCTAAATTGATTGGTGGATGCACGTTTGAAAAACCTGAGATGATTAAATTTATTGATGAATTAGACGAAACAGACAATGTATATTTACGTCTTGATAAAAGTGAAAAATATCGTTCAGGAAATCTATTGAAACCAGAAGTTGAGTGGCTTGGAGATGGGACTGTAGTAGTAGATTTGTTTTTTGCAGCAAATGAAAGAGTTGCAGAAGCTGCAGCACTTAAGACTGGTGCTAAAATGAATTTAATTGATGTAGAAGTTATACATAAAGAAATATTACATCCTAGTGAAGGAACTAGGATTCAAATAAAAGGAACTTTTGATTTTGACATTGAAATAGATAAATTAGTTCTCCCTGAAATTATTAAGTTACATTCAGAAGATGAAATACTAGATTATGTTAAAAAGAATCCAATAAAAGTTGTAGCTGGTACTGCTGGAAATGATGAACACAGTGTTGGAATCAGAGAAGTACTCGACATTAAGCACGGTGGAGTAGAAAAATATGGAATCAAGTATGAGTATTTAGGAACTAGTGTTCCAATTGAAAAATTCATTGATGCTGCGATAGAAACAAAATCAAATGTTATCATGATGTCTACAATAATATCTCATGATGGAATTCATTACAAAAGCATGAAAAAGCTTCATAATTATGCAGTTGAAAAAGGTGTTAGAGATAAACTAATATTGATTACCGGAGGAACACAAGTAACTCCTGAAATTGCAAGAAAGAACCATATGGATCAAGGCTTTGGAAGAGGCACAAAAGGAATTCAAATTGCTAGTTTCATTTTAGACAAGCACAAAGAGATGAATGAAAAATGAAAATTGATGTATTAGTTGCAGAGATTGGTTCTACTACAACTATCGTTAATGCCTTTAATATCCATAATCAAGATCCTGTATTTTTAGGAAGAGGAGTCTCTAATACAACAGTGAATACTGATGTGACTAAAGGACTTCAATCTGCGATTGAAGAACTTTCTAGTTTTTTAGGAGTAGATAGTATTGAATACAGTGAGATGTTTGCATCTAGTAGTGCTGCAGGAGGATTAAGAATGACAGTTCACGGACTTGTTTATGAAATGACAGTTCGTGCATCTAAAGAAGCTGCTTTGAATGCTGGAGCAAATATCCATTTAGTAACTGCAAACAAAATTGAAGAGAGAGATCTTAAAAAAATAAAGGAAATTAATCCTAATATCATTCTTGTTGCAGGTGGAACAGATTATGGCGAAAAGGAAACTGCACTATTTAATATCAAAGAAGTTTTGAACCTTAACCTAGATATTCCAATAATCTATGCAGGAAATATTGAAAACCAGGAGGAAATTTCAGATTTATTTAAAAATAGAAAAAAAAGCAAATATCTGAAAATTGTAGAAAATGTATATCCTCGAGTAGATTATTTAAATATTCTTCCATTAAGAAGAGTAATTTATGAAACATTCGAAGAAAATATAATTCATGCGAATGGTATGAATAATATTTTTGATATGGTGAATCAAAATATTATGCCTACTCCGGGTAGTGTAATGGAATCGACAATGATATTAAGAGAAAAACTAGGTAATATTATCACGATTGACATAGGCGGAGCTACAACTGATATTCACTCAGTTTCAATTCCGAGTGATGATTTTATCGAATTTCAAGACGGTGAACCGCTTTCTAAACGCACAGTTGAAGGAGATTTAGGTTTATTTATCAATCATAAAAATGTAATGAATTTATTCAAGAAAGATGAACTTTTGTCAAAATTATCTATTACCATAGAAGAATTTAACACATTATTGGAAGACTATTCATATATTCCAGAGACATTGTTAGAAAAGAAATTTGTTTTTGAGCTAACTAAAAAATGTGCTGAAATTGGACTTGACAGACATGTTGGAGATTTGAAAAAAGTGTACACATCATCAGGACTAAAAATTATTCCAGATGGAAAAGATTTAACTCAAGTTGAATATATTCTATTAACAGGTGGAGCATTAATAAATTTAGAGAACACGGAACAGATTATATTTGACTATATCTCAAAAAACCCAACAAAACTACTTCCAAGGAAAAATGTTAAGATATTACGTGATAATGACTACATTTTTGCATCAGTGGGAGTTCTATCATTAAAATACCCTGAAATCGCAATTTCGTTGTTAAAGAAATCATTAAGAATTGAGTGATGCTTATGTATCCAAGAATTATTATTAACAAAGAAAAATTCAGACATAACCTTAAACATTTACTTAATATTTGTCATGATAGAGATATTTCAGTTATGGCAGTATCAAAAGTTTTTTGTGCTGACCAAGAGTTGCTGAATATCATAATCGAAGAGAATGCTGATTATATCGCTGACTCAAGAGTGGAAAATTTAATGGGTATGTCATCTGTTATTCCAAAAGTTATGCTTAGATTACCATCTATTGGAGATGCAAAAAATATCGTTCAACATTCTGATATTTCACTTAATTCAGAGTTCTCTACAATCAAATACCTTGATAAATACGCAAATGAATTGGACGTGATTCATGAGGTTATTCTTATGATTGACCTTGGAGACTTAAGAGAAGGTATATTCGATGAAAAGGAAATAATTGAGACCGTAAGAAAAGTCTTGAAATTAAAAAACATAAAATTGACGGGAATTGGAACAAATCTTACTTGTTATGGTGGTATAATTCCATCAAATGAGAACCTCGAAAAACTTGTTTATTTTAAAAAATTAATTGAAAAAGAGTTTGAAATTAAATTGGAGATTATTTCAGGAGGCAACTCAAGCAATATTGAACTTCTTCTTAAGGAAAAAATGCCTAAAGAGATAAATAATCTTAGACTAGGAGAATCTATTGTATTAGGACGAGAAACTGCTTATGGAAATTACTTAGATAATACTTACGCTGATGTTTTTACTCTAGAGGCTGAAATTATAGAAATCAAAGAAAAGCCTAGTGTACCAATTGGTGAAGTTGGAATGAATGCTTTTGGTAAAACACCAAAATTTGTAGATAAGGGTACTATGCTAAGAGCGATACTTTCTATAGGTAAACAAGATGTTGATCATATAGAATTAATCCCGTATGATACTGTTGTTTTGATAGGGTCTAGCAGCGATCATATTATTGTAGATATAAGCAATTCACAAGATATTTACGAGGTAGGGGACACAATGTTGTTCAAATTGACTTATTCTTCAATCCTTAGTCTAATGACGTCAAAATATGTTACTAAATTCTATGAATAATACATACAGACAGACTTATGCAGAAATAAACCTATCAAATCTTTATGAAAACTATAAAAATATCGAAAATTTGTCAAAAGGAAAAAAAGTAATTCCTGTTGTCAAAGCTAACGCTTATGGACATGGAGTTATTGAAGTGGTAAGTTATTTAGTTGATCGAAATATTGACTACTTTGCTGTTTCTCTTTTTGAAGAGGCACTTCAAATCAGGGAATCCTTTAAAAATGTAAAAATTTTAGTCATGGGAGTTATTGAAAGAAAACATTTCGATATTGCTGCTAAAAAGAATATTACATTAACTATCAGCAATACAGATCAATTAGAGAAGATTTCTGAACTAAATAATTCTCTTAAAGTTCATATTAAGATTGATACAGGGATGAATAGACTTGGATTTAAATCCGAGAAAGATATTCTTCTAGCATTTAATGCACTAAATTCCAGTTCTTCAGTTGTTTTAGAAGGAATCTACACACACTTTTCAACTGCTGATTCAAATGAAGAGTATTATAGAATGCAATTACGAAGATTTAAGTATATTTATGACCTTTTAAATTTTGATTTTAAAATGATACATGCTTCAAATTCAAGTTCAGCAATTAAATATGAGCCTGATATAACTTTTACTACTCATACAAGGTTAGGGATTAGTCTATATGGATTAACCTTAGATTCTGAAACTAAATTCTTGTTAAATACATACCGTTTAATTTCTCATATTTCAGAAATCAAACATTTAGAACCGGGAGATAAAGTAGGATATGGAGCAGCATATACCGCTACAGATAAGGAAATAATTGGGGTTTTGCCTATTGGTTATGCAGATGGATTCATTAGACAAAATCAAGGTGGAGATGTAGAAATAAACAATAAAAGGTATAAGATAGTAGGAAGAATATGTATGGGTCAGATGTTTATAAAGATTGATAAAAGCATATCAAAAACTGATGCAGTAATCTTATTTGGAAGTCTAATATCAATTGACGAAGTTGCAAATAGATTGAGCACAATTAATTATGAAATTATATGTCAAATCACATATAGAGTACCCAAAATTTATATTAAATAGAGAGGAGTGAATTTATGAAAGTTAACGTGTATTCTGAAATAGGAAAGTTAAAAACTGTTCTTCTTCATAGACCAGGGAAAGAACTAGAAAACTTAACTCCAGATTTACTCGAGAGACTACTTTTTGATGATATTCCATATTTAAAAGTTGCCCAGGAAGAACATGATGAATTCGCTAGAATATTAAGAGAAAATGGAGCAAAAGTATTGTACATTAAAGAAATGGTTGTTGAGGCATTAGATAATCATCCGGAGATCAAATCTAATTTTATCAATCAGTTTATCGAAGAGTCTCATATAAGCTCTAAATCGGTAAAATCGACCATTTATGATTATCTATATGGGATGAGTGATGAAGATTTAGTAGAAAAAATGATTGAAGGAATTAGGACCAAGGATGTTCATGTAAAAAACAGGATTTCCATTATGGATTTACTAGAAGATGAGTATCCATTCTTTACAGATCCAATGCCTAATATTCTATTTCAAAGAGATCCATTTTCAAGTATAGGTAATGGAGTTGCAATAAACAACATGCTTACTGATACAAGACAAAGAGAAACAATCTTTAGTGAGTATATGTTTAAGTACCATCCATTATTTGAAAACGAAGAAATTCCATTCTATATAGACAGAAATAATCGTTATCATTCTGAGGGTGGAGATTTTCTTATTTTGAATGACTCGACAATAGCAATCGGGATTTCAAAAAGAACTGATCCAAGAGCGATAGAAAAATTTGCAGACAGATTATTTAGTGAAAACTCGTCATTTAGAACAATACTAGCTTTCAACATTCCAAAGACAAGAGCTTTTATGCATCTAGATACAGTGTTCACTCAAATAGACTATGGAGTATTCACAATACACCCAGGAATTATGAAAGACCTTACTGTTTTTGAGTTAACAAATAATTCAGGGGAAATCAAAGTTACAAAAGTTGTTTCAAAACTTGAAGATATATTAGAAAAACATCTAAAACGTCCAATCAAGCTAATTAACTGTGGTGGTAGTGATAAAATCACTAGCGGCCGAGAACAATGGAACGATGGTGCAAACACTTTGGCAATCGCTCCAGGTACTGTAATAGTATATTCACGCAACCATGTGACAAATGAAATACTAAGAAAACAGGGAATAAAAGTACTTGAGATTCCTTCAAGTGAATTATCCCGTGGTAGAGGTGGACCTCGTTGTATGAGCATGCCTTTAGAAAGAGAAAACATTTAATCTAGGAGGAACACATGAATTTAAAAAACAGAAATTTCATTACATTATTAGATTTTACACCTGCTGAAATCAACCATTTAATTGATTTATCAGCAAGACTTAAAAAAGAAAAATATGAAGGAGTACCACATAAACATTTATCTGACAAAAATGTTGTGCTTTTGTTTCAAAAAGACTCTACAAGAACACGTTGTGCTTTTGAAGTAGGAGCTCTAGATTTAGGTATGGGAGTTACTTTCTTAGGTCCTAATGGATCACAAATGAATAAAAAAGAATCTGTCAAAGATACTGCCAGAGTTCTTGGAAGAATGTATGATGGAATTGAGTTTAGAGGGTACAAGCAAAAAGACGTTGAATCTCTTGGAACTTATTCAGGAGTTCCAGTATGGAATGGACTTACTGATGAATATCATCCAACTCAAATTCTTGCTGACTTCTTAACGATTAAAGAGAAATTAGGGCACTTAAAAGGTATCAACTTTACTTTCGTTGGTGACTGTAGAAATAATATGGGTAATAGTTTAATGATTGGTTCTGCAAAACTTGGGTTAAACTTCACAGGGGTTGCTCCAAAAGAATTATGGCCAGATCAAAAATTGATAGATGTTTGTCTTGAAATTGCAAAAGAATCAGGATCAAAAATCAATTTTACTGATAATAAGTTTAAAGGAACAAAAGATGCTGATGTTATTTATACAGATGTTTGGGTATCAATGGGTGAACCTAAAGAAGTTTGGAACACTCGTTTAACACAACTAAGTGATTATCAAGTGGATATGGAACTTATGAATAATGCAAAATCCTCTTCAATATTTATGCATTGTCTACCTGCATTTCATGATAAAGACACAGATGTTGGTGCAGCAATGAGTAAAGAGTTCGGAACAAAATATCCACGTGTAAAAAATGGTGAATTTGAAGTAACTGATGAGGTTATTGAATCTAATCAATCAGTAGTTTTCCAAGAAGCAGAGAACAGAATGCACACTATTAAAGCTGTTATGCTTGCTACATTAAGTGACTCATATGAGTAGATATGTTGTAAGCCTTGGTGGAAACGCTCTTGGAAAAACTCCAGAGCGACAAAGAGAATTACTGAAACAAGTATCAACTCACATAGTTGAGTTGATTAAACAAGGCCATGAAGCTGTTATAGCTCACGGAAACGGGCCACAAGTAGGAATGATTAATCTAGCATTTTTAGAATCTTCTTCTACTCCTGCTATGCCATTTCCAGAATGTGGAGCTATGAGCCAAGGTTACATCGGTTATCATCTTCAAAACGCTATAGGAAACGAATTATCAAGACTAGGAATTAAAAAATCAATTGCCTCAATAGTTACTCAAGTAATCGTAGATGAAAATGATACCGCGTTTAATCATCCTACAAAACCAATAGGTGATTTTTATACTCATGAACAATCAATTGAATTAGAACAATCAATGGGTTATACAATGGTTGAAGACTCTGGTAGAGGGTATAGGAGAGTAGTTCCAAGTCCAATGCCAATAGATGTAAAAGAAAAAGAGATTATAAACTCACTACTTGATAATCACCATGTTGTTATAACTGTTGGTGGTGGAGGTATTCCAGTAGTAGTAAAGGGACATTCTTTAGAAGGAATTGCTGCTGTTATTGATAAAGATAATGCATCAGCAAAACTAGCAGAACTTGTCAATGCAGATATACTAGTGATCCTAACTGCAGTTGATAATGTATTTATTAATTTTGGGAAACCAAATGCAGAAGCACTTGAAGAAGTATCTATAGAAAGACTAAATGCATTAATAGAAGAAAAACAATTTGCTGAAGGTTCAATGTTGCCTAAGATAAAAGCTTCTATAGCTTTTGCTAAAAACAAAAAAATATCTGTAATTGCATCTTTAGACAATGCTGAGAAAGCATTCAATTTAGAAGCTGGGACAATAATAAAAGGTTAGTTCATTTGAACTAACCTTTATTTTTTTAAAGTAATTGTGTATCTATCATAATCAATTAATTTGTCCTTTTTCATCTTAGCAAGCTCTCTACTAAGCGATGGTCTCTGAACAAATAGTTGATTTGCTAGCTCTTCTTTTGTCATGTTTAATTTGATAACACTACTTTTTTGAATTCTCTTTTGATGATGAAGATAAAACAATATTTTATCTCTTACTGAGTCTTGGCTAAGCAATCTATTCTTGTAATTTAAAGCATATGATTTATCACTCAAAAGACTTAAGAAGTTCTTTAGGAGGTCGTTATCATTAAACAAAAATTTTTCAAATGTATTATTAGGAACTAAAGCGATTTTAGTTTTCCCTTGTGTAACTAAAGACCCTTGGAATGTATTATGCTCAATAGAAAAGACTAAGATATCACCAAATATCTGTCCTTGTTCAATAGAGTTTAGTGTGAAGTTACTTCCCTTTAGAGTGTAGCACTTAATAAGGATTCTGCCTTCTAATACAATTCCAATTGATTTGCTTTCTTCAGATTCAATAGCAAATGTGTAATCATTAGGATATTCACGAATTTCAATTCTTTCAAGATCAACTCTGGTATTTTTGAAAAGTACACAGTCTCTTAGTTCCATAATATGCTCCTTTTGTAACTGATGTTACATTATCATAATAGCACATTCACATAATTATTTATATATTTTATTGATTGTCTGAAAAAAAGATAATTTATTTTGATTTTGTTCACTTGTTTAAATTGCAGTACTTGGGCGGGAAAGTGTACTGATTTTTACTATATATAATATAAGGAAAGAAATGAAAAAAATATTTAAATAAAACACTTGCATAAGATCATGATTTTTGATATTATAGCAAAGACTCACGCCAGAGTCAGGCAACGAAGTGGGAGGTTGCTGACACACCGAGAGGCGTTGTCTTGGTAAGTGTGTCGGGTAATTCACACAGAGCAAGTCTATATATCAATATAGGCGAAAGGAGGACATATAATGGCAGGTCAAAGAATTAGAATTAGATTGAAATCTTATGATCATAGATTATTAGATCAATCAGCAATGAAAATCGTAGAAACAGCTAAGAAAACAGGGGCTAAGATTTCAGGTCCAATCCCGTTACCAACGGAAAGAGAAATTTTTACGATTCTAAGAAGTGTTCACGTTAACAAAACTTCTCGTGAACAATTCGAAAGACGTACTCATAAACGTCTTATCGATATTGCGGATCCAACTCCAGCAACTATCGACAGTTTAATGCACCTAGATTTACCATCTGGTGTAGATATTGTATTAAAATAAATTAGGAGGTGTACTCATGGCCAAAGGTATCTTAGGAACAAAAGTAGGAATGACACAAATATTTAACGATAACGGAGTATTAATACCAGTTACTGTTGTAATGTGTGACCCTAACGTTGTTCTACAAAAGAAAACAGTTGAAAATGATGGTTACGAAGCTACGCAGTTAGGCTTCAGAGAAAAAAGAGTTAAATTAGCGAACAAACCAGAACTTGGACATTTCGCAAAATCTAATTCAACGCCTAAGCGCTACTTAAGAGAAATTGCTGGTAAAGAACTTAGTAATTTCGAAGTAGGTCAAGAGATTAGGGTAAATATATTCGAAGAAGGCGAATTAGTTGATGTTACAGGAACTTCAAAAGGTAAAGGGTTCCAAGGTAATATTAAACGTCACAATCAGCATCGAGGTCCAATGAGCCACGGTTCTCATTATCATAGACGTCCTGGTTCAATGGGATCAATTGATCCAAATCACGTAAGAAAAGGTAAAAACTTACCTGGACATATGGGTGTTGAAACAGTAACTATTCAAAATCTCGAAATTGTTAAAGTTGATTTAGAAAGAAACATATTATTAATAAAGGGTTCAGTTCCTGGACCTAAAAAAGGTGTTGTGATAGTGAGACGTGGAATTAAAACTAGCACAATAGAACCTTTAGATCCAGCAAACTACATACCTGTACAAGAAGAACAAGTCGAAGATACAGCTGTAGAAGCTCAAGAATAATTATTATCTGAAAGGAGGATTTAAAATGCCAAAAGTTGCATTGTTGAATCAAGCAGGGCAAGACATAGGAAAAGTTGAATTATTAGATTCAGTTTTCGCAGTTGAGCCAAACCAACAAGTTTTGTACGACGTAGTTAAAGCTCAAAGAGCTGCTATGCGTCAAGGTACACATAAAGCAAAAAGTCGCGGGGAAGTACGCGGTGGTGGACGTAAACCTTGGAAACAAAAAGGAACCGGACGCGCTAGAAGTGGATCTACAAGATCACCACTTTGGGTCGGCGGAGGAGTTGTTTTTGGTCCAACTCCAAGAGATTACTCATTTAAAGTTAACAAAAAAGTTCGTCGTTTAGCACTTAAAACTGTTTTATCTTTAAAAGTTAAAGATGACAGCTTCAAAGTACTAGATAGCTTAACTTTAGAATCAGTTCAAACAAAAGGAATGGTTGAAGTATTAAACAACTTAAACGTTAGTGGTAAAATTATGATTGTTTTATCTGAAAATAACGAGGCAGTTGCTTTATCTGCAAGAAATATTCCAGGCGTAACTGTAACAACAGTTAGCCATGCTTCTGTATATGAAATAATGAATTACCATACAGTAGTAATAACAGTTGACGCTGTTAAATTATATGAGGAGGTGCTTGGATAATGTTAGCATCAGAAATTATCATACGCCCTATCATTACTGAAAAATCAATGGTATTAGTTGAAAAAGAAAACAAATATACATTCAGTGTTGACAAAAGAGCTAATAAAATTCAAATCGCTAGAGCGATTGAAGAATTGTTTAAAGTAAAAGTAATAAAGGTAAATACAATAAATTCTACTCCAAAAATGAAAAGAGTAGGACAACATTCAGGTTTCAAACCTGCCGTTACAAAAGCTATGGTTAAATTAGCTGAAGGCGACAAGATTGAAATGTTTGAAGTATAGTAAATAAAAGGAGGTTATCATTATGGCTTTAATTAAATACAAGCCGACGACACCCGGTTTAAGACACATGACTAAATTAGATTACGCAGAGATTACTACAGATAAACCTGAAAAATCTTTGTTAACAAAACTAAACAAAAAGTCTGGTCGTAATAGCCAAGGTAAAATCACGGTTCGCCATCATGGTGGTGGAGCTAAAAGACAATACCGTCTCATCGACTTTAAAAGAAATAAAGACGTTATCCCTGGTAAAGTAGCTACTATCGAATATGATCCTAACCGCTCAGCTAATATTGCTTTAATATTTTATGCTGATGGGGAGAAAAAATATATTATTGCCCCTAAAGGATTAAAAGTAGGAATGTTTATTGAATCAGGACCAAAGGCAGATATTAAAATTGGTAATGCGTTACCACTTATGAGTATCCCTGTTGGTACAGTAATTCATAATATTGAATTATATCCTGGAAAAGGTGGACAATTAGTTCGCTCTGCAGGAACAAGCGCTCAAATCTTAGGACGTGAAACAAAATACGTACTAGTTAGATTAACGAGTGGAGAAGTAAGAAGAATTCTAGGAGTATGTCGTGCAACTATTGGTGAAGTTGGAAACGAATTCCATGAATTAGTAAATATCGGTAAAGCCGGTAGAAATCGTCATAAAGGAATCAGACCTACTGTAAGAGGTAGTGTTATGAATCCTGTAGACCACCCTCATGGTGGTGGAGAAGGACGTCAACCAATCGGTCGTAAGAATCCAGTTACGCCTTGGGGTAAACCAGCACTTGGATTGAAAACAAGATCAAGAAATAAAGCTAGCAATAGATTAATTGTTAGACGTAAGAAATAGAGAGGAGGAACTCAAACATGGCACGTTCAATAAAAAAAGGTCCATTCTGTGACAATCACTTAATGAAGAAAATTGAAGTATTGAATGCATCAAAAAAGAAAAAGGTTATTCAAACATGGTCACGTAGATCAACTATTTTTCCACAGTTTGTAGGTCACACTATCGCAGTATATAACGGGAAAGAGCATATCCCTGTTTATGTACAAGAAGATATGGTTGGTCATAAACTAGGAGAGTTCGCTCCTACAAGATCAGTTAAAGGACACGAAAAAAACGATAAGAAAGCTAAAAGAAAGTAGAGGATTTATGATGGAATCTAGAGCACAAGCAAAAATGGTACGCATATCTTCTCGTAAAGTAAAACTAGTTATCGATTTAATTAGAGGTAAAGATATCGGAGAAGCATTTGCGATACTAAGATTAACTCCAAGAGCTGCATCGCCAGTTGTTGAAAAGATCTTAAAATCAGCAGTTGCTAATGCAGAACACAACTTTAATATGGATGTTGAAAAGCTATATGTTAAAGAAATTTTTGTAGGAGAAGGTCCTACACTTAAGAGATTTAGACCGAGAGCTCAAGGTAGAGCTTCTCAAATCTTGAAAAGAACTAGCCATACTACAGTTGTAGTGGCTGAGAAAGAGTAAAGGAGGGAATCACATGGGTCAAAAAGTAAGTCCTGTTGGACTACGAGTTGGAATTATTAGAGATTGGGATTCTCGTTGGTATGCAGATAAGAATGATGTTGCTGATTTATTGCATGAAGACTTAAGAGTTCGCGCTCTATTAGAAGAATTATATGTGAATTCATCAGTTTCTAGAATTGAAATTGAAAGAAGTAAAAACAGAGTTATTATCACTGTTAACACAGCTAAACCAGGAATGGTTATTGGTCGTGAAGGTAGTGTCAAAAATGCTGTTGTTGCTAAATTAAAAAAATTAACAGGTAAAGACGTTTTTCTTAATGTTAAAGAAATTAAAAGACCAGAAGTTGATGCTCAATTAGTAGCTGCTTCTATGGCTCAACAATTAGAAAACAGAGCATCATTTAGACGTGTTCAAAAAATGGCTATTCAAAGAGCTATGAGAGCAGGAGCTAGAGGATGTAAAACTTTAGTTTCAGGACGTTTAGGTGGAGCTGAAATGGCAAGAAGTGAAGGATACAGCGATGGGAATGTTCCATTACATACATTACGTGCTGATATCGATTACGCTGCTGCAGAAGCAACAACTACATACGGTAAATTAGGAATTAAAGTATGGATTTACAAAGGTGAAATCCTACCTGCTAAAAAAAGAGGAGGGACTAATAATGTTAACACCAAAAAGAACAAAATATAGACGCCCTCATCGAGTTTCATATGAAGGAGTTGCAAAAGGTGGAACAACAATTAGTTTCGGAGATTTCGGACTAGCTGCTGGAACTGGTGCTTGGATTACTAACCGCCAGATAGAAGCTGCTCGTATTGCAATGACTAGATATATGAAACGTCAAGGAAAAGTATGGATAAGAGTTTTCCCTCACATGGCTAAAACTTCTAAACCTTTAGAAGTTAGAATGGGATCTGGGAAAGGTTCTCCAGACGGATTCGTAGCAGTTGTAAAAGAAAATGTAATTATGTTTGAAATCGGTGGAGTGTCAGAAGAAATCGCAAGAGAAGCTTTGAGACTTGCAGCGCACAAACTTCCAATTAAAACAAGAGTAATCAAAAAAGAAAGTGGTGATTCTAGTGCAAGCTAATGAAATTAGAGAATGGGACACTGCGAAAATTAATTTAGAAATTGTAGATCTTAAAAAAGAACTATTTGATCTTCGTTTCCAACAAGCAACTGGACAATTAGAAAATACAGCTCGCATTGGAAAAGTAAAAAAAGCTATCGCTCGTATGAAGACTGTTCTTAACGAACGTACAGAGTAAGGCGAGAGGAGAAACTTATGGAACGTAATAGTAGAAGAGTACTAACTGGTACAGTAGTATCAGATAAAACTGATAAAACAATTTCAGTAATGGTGGAATCTTATAGAAAACATCGTTTATATGGAAAACGTGTTAAACAGTCTAAGAAATTTGCTGTTCATGATGAATTAAATTTAGCAAAAATCGGTGATGTAGTTAAGATCGCGGAAACTCGTCCATTATCAAAAACAAAAAGATTCCGTTTATTAGAAATAACGGATACTAAAGTAGTTATTTAAGGAGAGCTTAAAGAAGGAGGTTCTTAATATGATTCAACAAGAATCAAGATTAAAAGTAGCAGACAATTCTGGAGCTCGTGAAGTCTTAACAATTAAGGTTTTAGGAGGAACTAGACGTAAATACGCTAGCATCGGTGATGTTATCGTATGTACAGTTAAACATGCAACTCCAGGCGGAGGCGTCAAAAAAGGAGAAATTGTTAGAGCTGTAATAGTTAGAACAAAAAAAGAAGTTCGTCGTAAAGACGGTTCATACATCAAATTTGATGATAACGCTGCTGTAATACTTCGTGAAGATAAGTCCCCTCGTGGTACTCGTATTTTCGGACCAGTAGCAAGAGAGTTACGTGAGGCAGGATACATGAAAATAGTCTCACTTGCTCCAGAAGTAATTTAGGGTAGGAGGTATAATATGAAGATTAAAAAAGGAGACACTGTTAAAGTAATTAGCGGTAAAAACCTTGGTAAAGAAGGAAAAGTATTAAAAGTTTATCCAAAGCTTAACAAGGTAATTGTCGAAGGGGTAAACATAATTAAGAAACATGCTAAACCTACGCAAAATAACCCTGACGGTGGAATTCAGGAATTTGAAGCACCATTCCAAATTTCAAACGTAATGATTTCAGAAAAGAAAACAGGAACTACAAGAGTAGGATACAAAGTAGTTACTGAAACAATTAAGAAAAAAGAAGTAACAAGAAAAGTAAGATATTCTAAAAAATCTGGTGAGGTTTTAGACTAATCAGAAAGGAGACTTTTGCATATGAATCGCTTACAAGAAAAATACAATAATAGTATACGTACATCACTTGTAGAAAAGTTTAATTATACTTCGATAATGCAATCACCTATAGTAGATAAGATAGTTATCAATATGGGAGTTGGTGATGCAATCACTAACACCAAAGTATTAGATGATGCAGTAAACGAAATGACAGTTATAACTGGACAAAAACCTGTTATTACACGTGCTAAAAAGTCAATTGCGAACTTCAAATTAAGAGAAGGAATGCCAATTGGTTGTAAAGTTACATTGCGAGGAGAAAGAATGTATCAGTTCTTAGATAAATTAGTTTCAATCGCATTACCACGTGTTAGAGACTTCCAAGGAGTTTCTAAAAAAGCATTTGATGGTAGAGGAAATTACACATTAGGTGTAAAAGAACAATTAATATTCCCAGAAATTAACTACGATAAAGTTAATAGAGTTAGAGGAATGGATATTGTAATAGTAACTACGGCAAAAACAGATCTAGAAGGTTTAGAATTATTAACTCAACTAGGTATGCCGTTTAAAAAATAAGGAGGCTAACTATGGCTAAAAGAGCAATGGTTGTAAAACAACAACGTGGGTCTAAATTCTCTTCTAGAGAATACACTCGTTGTGAACGCTGTGGAAGACCACATGCAGTTTACAAAAAATTCAAATTATGTCGTATTTGTTTCCGTGAACTAGCTTACAAAGGACAAATACCAGGAGTTAGAAAAGCAAGTTGGTAAAAAAAATATTCCAAGATAATTGGAAGGAGGCATTTATAATATGGTAATGACAGATCCTATCGCAGATATGTTAACTCGTATTAGAAACGCAAACCAAATGAAACACGAAAAGGTTGATATGCCTGCATCTAAACTTAAAAAAGAAGTTTTAGAATTGTTAAAAAAAGAAGGTTATATCACTCACGTGCAAATTGTTAAAGGTAGCGTTCAAGATACTTTACGTGTAACGTTAAAATACATGCAAACAGATAGAGTTATAAAAGGATTAAAAAGAATTTCTAAGCCAGGGCTTAGAGTTTATGCAAAAAATAGTGAAATTCCTAAAGTATTAAATGGTTTAGGAATAGCTGTGATTTCTACTTCAAACGGAGTAATGACAGACCGTGAAGCTCGCAAACAAAAAGTTGGCGGGGAAATCTTAGCTTACGTATGGTAAAAATTAAAATCAGGAGGTGTAATAAATGAGTCGAATTGGGAAAATGCCAATTACACTACCTCAAGGTGTAACTGCAACGGTTGTTGGTCAAACTATAACTGTTAAAGGACCAAAAGGATCATTAGAATTTACGTTTAGATCAACTATGAAACTAACGTTAAAAGAATCAGAAATCGTAATTGAGAGACCGTCTGATTCAAAAGAAGACAAATCAATCCATGGAACTACTAGAGCTATTATTAATAATATGGTTGTGGGTGTTTCTACAGGATACACAAAAAAACTGAAAATGATTGGTGTTGGGTATCGTGCTATTATGCAAGAGGAACAACTTGTAATTAGTGCAGGATATTCTCATCCAGTGAAGTTTGATATTCCAGAAGGATTATCAGTTGAACTTCCTAAGAATACGTTAATTAACGTTTCGGGAATTGACAAACAATTAGTTGGTGAATTTTCAGCAAATATTAGAGGGGTTCGTCCACCTGAACCTTATTTAGGAAAAGGAATCCGCTATGTAGATGAATATGTACGTAGAAAAGAAGGAAAAACTGCCAAAAAGTAGTTAGGAGTGAACTTATATGATTAATAAAAAATCTAGAAATAAATTGCGCCAAAAAAGACATCTAAGAATTAGACAATCTCTAGTTGGAACACCAGTAAGACCACGTTTAAGTGTTTTTCGTTCATCTAAAAACATTTCAGCTCAACTTATTGATGATATAAACGGAGTTACTTTAGCAAGCGCATCAACTATTGAAAAAGATAGTAAAATTGAGAATGGTGGAAACAAAGAAGCTGCAAAAGCAATAGGAACTCTTATTGCAAAGAGAGCTATAAAATTAGAAGTAAAAACTATAATATTTGACAGAAGTGGTTACCTTTACCATGGTAGAGTCAAAGAATTGGCTGATGCTGCACGTGCTGCAGGATTAGAATTCTAATAAGGAGGTACGTCAATGGCAAACGATAGAAGAAAACCTCGTCGTAAAAGAGAAGAAAAACTTTACGAAGAGAGAGTAGTTAATATTAACCGTGTTACTAAAGTTGTAAAAGGTGGACGTCGCTTCCGTTTCAGTGCTTTAGTAGTAATTGGTGATAAAAAAGGTAAAGTTGGATTTGGAACAGGGAAAGCCCAAGAAGTACCAGATGCAATTAAAAAAGCAATCGAAGCTGCAAAAAGAAATTTAATAAAAGTACCTATGTATGGCAAAACAATACCTCATGAAATTACTGGTAAATTTGGAGCAGGAGAAGTATTCTTGAAACCCGCAGTTAGTGGGACAGGAGTTATAGCTGGTGGGCCAGTGCGCGCGGTAATTGAGTTAGCAGGATACGAAGATATTTTAAGTAAATCTATCGGATCAGCTACACCAATTAATATCGTTCGTGCTGTGTTTAATGGAATTGGTAATCTTAGAACTGCTGAACAAGTAGCTCGTACTCGCGGATTAACTGTAGAGGAGATTTTAAACTAATGGCTAAAGAACTACACATCACTTTATTAAGAAGCTTAATAGCTTCAAAACCAAATCAAAGAAAAACTGCCGATGCATTAGGACTTACAAGATTACATAAAACAGTAATAAAAAAAGACACAGAAACTATTAGAGGGATGATTAACGTTATCTCACATTTAGTTGAAGTAACAGAGAAGTAGGAGGTGCCAGACATGCAATTACAAAACTTAAAACCAAACCAAGGTGCTACACATTCTAAAAAAAGAGTAGGTAGAGGAACTGGTAGTGGAACAGGTAAAACTGCAGGATCAGGACACAAAGGACAAAATTCACGTTCAGGTGGAAGTACTCGTTTAGGTTTTGAAGGTGGACAAACTCCATATTTCAAAAGACTTAAAAAAAGAGGATTCAACAACGTAAATAGAAAAGATTACGCTACTGTAAATGTTAGCGAACTAAACAGATATGCTGATGGATCAGTAATTACTCCAACAGTATTACTTAATGACAGATTAATCACTAAAATTGAATCAGGATTGAAAATCTTAGGAAATGGAAATCTTGATGTTAAATTAACTATTCAAGCTCATAAATTTACAGTAACAGCTGTAGAAAAAATCCAAGCAGCTGGTGGAAGCGTAGAGGTGATTTAGTTGGAACATATAATTTCGGTATTTAAAAACAAGGATGTTATGAAAAAGATTTTATTTACTTTGTTTGCATTTGCAGTCTATAAAATAGCAACCTATATTCATATACCACTAATTAATCCAGAAACAATCAACCAATTTTTTGAAGACGCAGATGGTGGAATCATTGGTATGGCCAATGCATTAACTGGTAATGCTCTTAAAAACTATTCAATCATCGCTTTAGGAATTGGGCCTTACATCACAGCTTCAATTGTTGTTCAATTATTACAAATGGACATTGTTCCATTATTAAAAGAATGGCAAGAAGAAGGAGACGTAGGGAAACAAAAAATTAATCAATTAACTAGATACTTAGCAATTGCGTTAGCGTTTATTCAAGCACTAGCAATGACCTATGGATTTAGATTAACTAACAACAACATCTTTGATATTGGTCTTAACCCAGAAGATATTACTTTCTTAACGTATACTTATCTTGCAATCATCATGACTGCAGGTACTGCGTTCTTACTATGGTTATCAGACCAAATTACTAATAAAGGTATTGGGAATGGTACATCAATGATTATCGTTGCTGGTATCGTATCAACAATGCCTGGAATGATAAAAAGTTTAACTGAAGAGTATATTACAGCAGAAGGATCTGACTTGGGCAGTTATGGAATATTTGCATTAGTAATGTTACTATATGTGTTTATTATATTCTTTGTTACAGTTATGCAATCTGCAAGCAGAAAGATTCCGATTCAATATTCAAACAGACCTACAGGACAAAAATTTCAAGGTAGACAAGATTCAAATATACCTTTGAAAATTAACTCTGCAGGTGTAATTCCGGTAATCTTCGCTGTTACATTGATTAGTATTCCAACAACGATAATGAACTTCGTACCAGATGTCGCAAATTCAACTCTCGGCACATGGTTAACTGAAATGTTTAGTTATCAAAGACCACTTGGATATGTTTTATATGTAGGATTAATATTTGTATTTGCATTCTTTTATGCATTTGTACAAATTAACCCAGAAAAAATTGCTAAAAACCTACAAAATCAAAATGCTTACGTTCCTGGTGTTAGACCTGGGATAGACACTGAAAACTATATCTCAAGATTATTATTTAAAATTACAGTTATCGGGGCTAGTTATTTAGTATTAATTGCCTCATTACCAATCTTCGCATCAATGATCTTCGGTCTGCCTTCTTATGTTCAAATAGGTGGAACAAGTTTATTAATCGTAGTTGGGGTAGCTATTGAAACGACTAAACAAATTAAAACACAAACGCAAGATCAAAAATATAGTGGTTTCATTAAGTAGATGACTGAGCTATGAAAATACTTGTGATGGGCCCTCCTGGAGCAGGGAAAGGTAGCCAATCCGCAAAAATAGTGGAAAGTTATAACATGCCAAGTATTTCAACAGGACAAATGTTTAGAGAAGCTTACGAGAATAATGAGCCTGTTGGAATTAAAGCGATGGAATTTATTAAAAACGGAAACCTAGTTAGTGATGAAATCACTAATGAACTAGTAAGAATTAGACTAAAAAAACAAGATGCAGGAAGAAGTTTTCTATTAGATGGTTATCCAAGAACAGTTAATCAAGCTGTTTCACTTGATAAGGTGTTAGATGAAATGGGCACTAGTTTAACTGCCGTTATCAATATTTTATCAAGTAATGATGTTTTGTTTGAACGTATGGAAGCACGCCGAGTTTGTAAAGATTGTGGAGCGACTTACCACTTAGTATTCAAAAAACCCTTTGTAAATGGAGTTTGCGATGTATGTGGTGGAGAACTTTATCAAAGAGAAGACGATACATTAGAATCAGTTAAAAATCGTCTAGAAATATATGAGTCTAAAACTAAACCTCTATTAGATTACTATGAAAAACAAGGAATACTATATCACATTAATGGGATGCAACCTTTTGATAAGGTGTATGCTGATATTGAATTAGTATTACAGGATTTATAAATGGTAACTATTAAATCAAAGAGAGAAATTGAATTGATGAAGATAGCAGGACGAATTGTTGGTTTTGCTCATCAAGAAGTTGAGAAGCATATTAAACCCGGTGTAACAACATATGAATTAGATAGGATTGTAGAACAAGTAGTTAGAGAAAATAACGCTATACCTTCATTTAAAGGTTATGGTGGATTCCCAGGAAGTGCATGTACTTCTGTGAATGAACAAGTTGTCCATGGGATTCCAAGTAAAAAGGTGGTTCTGAAGACTGGTGACATTATCGGTATCGATATTGGAGCAATGTACAAAGGATACCACGGAGATAGTGCTTGGTCTTATCCAGTAGGACAAGTTAGTGAAACAACACAGCAGTTACTTGATGTTACGAAACAATCACTTTTTGAAGGCTTGAAGAAAGCAAAAGCAGGAAATAGATTATCAGATATCTCTCACGCTATTCAAACTTATGCGGAATCATTCGGATATAGTATTGTAAGAGAGTTTGTTGGGCATGGTGTTGGTAAACAATTACATGAAGACCCACAAATTCCAAATTATGGCCTTCCCGGAAAGGGAACTTTACTAAAAGCAGGTATGACATTTGCAATAGAACCAATGGTTAACATGGGTAAGAAAGAAGTAAGAGTATTGAAAGATAATTGGACTACCGTGACAGTAGATAAGAGTTTAAGTGCTCATTTTGAACACTCAATCTTAATTACAGAGGGTGATTGTATCATCTTCACGACGGTTTAAAGGAGGAATCTGCATGGCTAAAGAAGAAAAATTAGAAATGGAAGGTAAAGTTATTGAAGCGTTACCTAACACTCAGTTCTTAGTTGAACTACCAAATGGACATCGAGTAAAAGCTCACGTTTCTGGTAAAATCCGTATGTATTACATTCGCATTCTACCAGGTGACAAGGTTACGATAGAATTATCACCGTACGATTTAACACGTGGGCGTATAACATACAGACATAAATAAATATTTGAAGTTTATAAAACTCCAAAGGAGGATTTAAAAAATGAAAGTAAGAGCATCAGTAAAGAAAATTTGTGATAAATGCAAAATCGTTAAACGCAAGGGTAAAGTAATGGTTATTTGCGAAAATCCAAAACATAAACAAAGACAAGGTTAATAGGAGGTGCACATATGGCACGTATATCAGGTGTAGATATTCCTAGAGATAAACGTATAGTTATTTCTTTAACATATGTTTTCGGTATTGGGAAGACAACAGCGATGAAAATATTAGCAGCTGCAGAAGTTTCTGAGGAAACACGAGTAAAGAACCTTACAGAAGATGAGTTAGGTCGTATTCGTATTGAAGTTGCAAATGTAAAAACAGAAGGGGATTTACGTAGAGAAGTTTCCCTTAATATTAAAAGATTACAAGAAATTGGAAGTTATAGAGGAATGCGTCATCGTAATGGGTTACCAACTCGTGGACAAAATACGAGAAATAATGCTCGTACACGTAAAGGTCCACGTAGAACTATAGCTAACAAGAAGAAATAGGAGGATAAAAATATGGCACGTAAACAAAGAACTAAACGTCGTGTGAAAAAAAATATTCCTTCAGGAGTAGCTCATATTCATTCGACTTTCAATAACACAATAATCACAATAACAGATCCTACAGGGAACGCTATTGCTTGGAGCAGTGCAGGAGCTTTAGGATTTAAAGGGAGCCGTAAATCAACTCCATTCGCAGCACAAATGTCAGGTGAGGCCTGCGCTAAGGCTGCTATGGAACACGGTGTTCAAAGAGTTGAAGTTTCAGTAAAAGGACCTGGTCCTGGACGTGAAGCAGCAATAAGATCACTACAAACTGCAGGATTAGAAATTACAGCTATAAGAGATGTAACACCAATTCCACATAATGGATGTCGTCCACCAAAACGACCTCGTGGATAATTGGAACAAAAACAAGGGAGGTTATTCACTTGAAAGATTTAAAATTTGAGAAACCAATTACTACTATTGATGTAGCAAGTGATAGTGGTGACTACGGGAAGTTTACTATTTCTCCATTAGAACGTGGATATGGTGTAACACTCGGGAACTCACTTCGTAGAATTTTGTTATCATCTTTACCTGGAGCAGCTATCATAAACTGTGAAATCGATAATGTAGAACATGAGTTCTCAAGTATCGAAGGAGTAGTTGAAGACGTAACTGCAATTGTTCTAAACTTAAAAGAAGTTGTTCTAAAAATTGATAACGAAGATCCAAACATTGAAAAACGTTTAGAAATCTATGTAGAAGGTCCAAAAGTTATAACTGCAAAAGATATAATTTGTGACAACGAAGTAGAAATAATAAACCAAGATCAACATATTGCTACCTTAAATAAAGGAAAATTCCGGATGATTATGGTAGCTAGAAAAGGAATTGGGTACGTAAGTCAAAATAAAAATAAAGAATACAACAACATGGTTGGAGTAATCCCAATTGATAGTATTTACACACCAGTTTCAAGAGTACAATATGATGTAACCAATGCATCTTCTGGCGTATTCCAAGAGGACAAACTAATCCTTGAAGTATGGACTAACGGAGCTGTAACTTCACAAGAAGCAATAGGTATTGCCGCTAAAATGCTAATTGAGCATTTAGAAGTAGTCGTTGAACTTAGTGAAAAAGCAAAAGAAGAAGATTATATGGTTGAGAGAGAGAGTGAACAAAACTCTCAAATTCTAGAAATGCAAATTGAAGATTTAGATTTATCAGTAAGAAGTTATAACTGCTTGAAACGCGCAGGGATCAATACTGTAGATGAACTAACACAAAAATCAGAAGAAGACATGATGAAAGTTAGAAACCTAGGTAAAAAATCTCTTAAAGAAGTTAAACAAAAACTTGATGAACTTAGTCTTGGGTTAGCTAGACATTAATAGGAGGTAAAATTAATGGCTGGATATAGTAAACTTAATCGTAGAAGTGATCAAAGAAAAGCAATGTTAAGAGACCTAGTAACTCACTTGATTATTCATGAAAAAATCACTACTACAGAAACAAAAGCAAAAGAATTACAACGCCTTGCAGACAAAATGGTAACATTAGGTAAAAAAGGTACACTTGCACATATAAGAAGAGCTGCTCAAACAGTAAGATTCTTAGATGCAGGCAATGATAAAAATGCAGTACAAAAATTATTTGAAGATATTGCGCCTCGTTTCAAAGACAGAAACGGTGGATATACAAGAATTTATAAAGTTGGGCCAAGACGTGGAGACGCAACTCCTATGGCTATAATTGAATTCGTAGAATAATTGTAAAAGACAAGCTCATTGAGCTTGTTTTTTTGTATAATAAAAATATGATATCTATCGCTTTTTAAGGTATAGTTTGATATAATTAGACGTTAAATGGAGTTGATGATTATGAACATTATAGAAATCAAGAATTTATCATATTCCTACTCAGAAGACATCCCTGCCTTGCGCAATGTTAACCTTACAATTAAAAAAGGTGAATGGGTATCTGTTCTCGGACATAACGGAAGTGGTAAGTCTACACTTGCTAAGTTAATAATTGGATTATTAAAGGCAGATGAAGGTAGCATATTTGTTGAAGACGTATTATTGACTGAAGACACAGTTCATGATATTAGAAAAAAAATCGGTATAGTTTTTCAAAATCCTGATAATCAATTTGTTGGGGTTACAGTGGAAGACGATATCGCTTTTGGTATGGAAAATCTCGGATTTGAAAGAGAAGTAATGATTCAAAAAATAGAAGAATACTCAAAAAAAGTAAATATGTTTGAATATCTCAAAAAAGAACCACATGCACTTAGTGGGGGGCAAAAGCAAAGAGTAGCAATTGCTGGAATACTTGCAATGAATACTGACATAATAATTTTTGATGAAGCGACATCAATGCTTGATCCAAAGGGTCGAGAATCTATTATGGAATATATAATGGAACTGAATAAAGAAGGAAAAACAATCATTTCAATTACCCATGAGATGAAAGAAGCTGTTAATTCAGATAAAATAATTATACTAAAAGAAGGAGAAGTATTAGCTATCGGAGAAACTAATACTATCCTAAATGATAAAGAAACACTAAATTCATCTAATTTGGAACTCTTGCTTCCTTTAAAACTTTTATATATGTTAGATGAGGCAAATATCAATAATGAGAAAGTGAAAGAGATACTATGGCAATTAAGTTTGAACAAGTAAATTTCTCTTACCCATTATTTGATGGTACAAACTTCTCCGCATTAGAAAATATAAACTTAGAAATAGAACAAAAGGATGAATTTATCACTCTTATTGGTGAAACTGGAAGTGGAAAATCAACATTAGTTCAACACATGAATGCTTTAATTAGACCGGTATCTGGATCAGTGACAATTTATGGAATAAAAATCGAGAAAAACACAAATAAAAACAAAAAGATTAAACTTAATCCTCTTCGTCAAAAAGTAGGACTTGTTTTTCAATTTCCAGAATATCAATTATTTGAAGAAACAGTCTTAAAAGACATAATATTTGGACCTAAGAATTTTGGAGTTCCTGAAAAAATTGCTATTGAAAGAGCTAAGGAAATAATCAAACATGTTGGGTTAAATGAAAGCTACTTAGAAAGAAGCCCTTTTAATTTATCAGGTGGGGAGAAAAAAAGAGTATCCATTGCGGGAATTCTAGCAATGGATCCTGATATACTAGTCCTCGATGAACCAACAAGTGGATTAGACCCTAAAGGAAAAGACGCATTGTTAGAACTATTTACTTCGATTCATGAGAATCTTAATAAAACAGTAATCATCATTACACATGATATGAATACTGTTTATAAGTATGCAAGTAGAGTTCTGGTTATGCATGATGGAAAATTAGTATATGATGGAAAACCAAATGAGTTGTTTGAAGAAAAAAACATCGCAGAGTGGAATCTTGATCTTCCAGATATCATTGAAATTACAAATCAATTAGAATCTAAATTAAATATTAGATTCAAGTCTAAACCTCGTAATGTTAATGAGTTATTTGACCTCGTAAAGGGGGAATTTCTATGAAAAATATTATAGTTGGTCAATATATCCCTGGAACTAGCTTTTTATACAAAATGGACCCAAGAAGTAAATTAATTGCATTGATGATATTAATGATAAGTGCGTTCATTTTCAAAGATATATCTCACATAATATTCATGTTAATAGGTGTTCTTATCATATTAAAAGTAGGCGGTATTCCTGTAATGAGAATTGCAAAAGGTCTTCGCCCTATAATGATTTTATTATTGTTTACATTTTCATTCCAAGTGATATTTATTAAAACAGGAGATCCAGTTTTTGATACTGTTCTTACACTTACATATTTAAATCTTGGATTAATGATACTGATAATTTTCGTTTGGTATTTCACAAGAAAGTATATAAAATATAGATTTTTCTATTTGATTTTTGTAATATTTGGTATACTCACAATGCTTTCACTATATAACCCAGGTTCAATCATTAGTTCTAGTGATTTCATAATTTATAAGGATGGATTACTTGGAGCATCATTCATCATGATAAGACTTATAATAATAGTGACATTGTCTACTATATTAACACTTACTACTAAACCTACTGATTTGAATTTAGGGTTAGAAAAAATATTAAAACCATTAAAGCTAATTAGAATAAACTCAGAAGAAATTGCATTGATTATTTCAATTGCTTTAAGATATATACCAACACTACTTGATGAAGCTAACAAAATTATGTTAGCACAAGCAAGCCGTGGTGTTGATTTCTCTGAAGGAAAGATGAAAGATAAGGTAATGCAAATAATTAGTTTACTTGTTCCGATGTTCATAATTAGTTTTAAAAGAAGTGATGACCTTGCTAACGCAATGGAGGCAAGGAGTTTTATCCCAGGAAATCCAAGAACAAGAATACACATGCTGTCATGGCAGGGTAGAGATACTTTGGTAATGATATTTTGTAGTGTTGTTTTAATAACTACTATTCTAGTTAGGGTTTTTATGTAAATGAATAAGTTAGATATAGTAAAGAGTTATTATCAGTCCTGGGTAAAAGAAGATATTGAATCGTTGGCACAAATTTTATATACTCCCAAGTTTGGAATTAGAAATTATTTTAAGGATTTACTGTTTTCAATAGAAGATATAAAAACAGAGTTTAAAAAATATAAAATTACATCATTTTTAATTTCTAATTTTAAAGAAAATGACAATGTATGCTATTGTGATATTGTATTTGAATACATTTATAAAGATACACCATTAGAAGTAAATGTATCTGCAAAAATAATATTTGAAAATAATAAGATTGTTAGGGTTTATGAATTACTCTATAATCCTAAATATACTAGAGTAAAATGCATAGTTTCTTATGATGGGTCAGTTTTTAGTGGATTTCAAAGGCAACTGAAAGAAAGAACGGTTCAAGGTGACATTGAAAAGGGACTTAAGTACCTTACAAAAGAAGATATTACAATTCATTCATCTGGAAGAACAGACAAAGGTGTTCACGCTTTGAATCAGGTATTTCATTTTGATACTTTGAGTAAAATTGATCCAAATGATTTTTGGAGAGTATTGAGAAGTTATTTGCCTGATACAATTTATATTAAATCAAGTTCAAAAGTTCCTAATACCTTTCACAGTAGATTTGATGTAGCCTCAAAAGAATACATGTATGTAATTAACTATAAAGAATATGACCCGATAAAAAGAAACTATGAATGGTTTGTAAATGATTTTGATATTGATATATTTACAAGTGAGTTGAATAAAATTGTTGGAATTCATGATTTTTCGAGTTTCACTAAAACAGCTGAAGATAGAGAAAAAATAAGAAAAATTATTGAAGTAAAAATAGAAAAAACTGATTCCCACTTATATGTTTCTATAATTGGAAAAGGCTTTTTAAGATACATGGTAAGATATTTAATTGGAACTCTAATAGAAATTGCTAGAGGAAAGACAGAACTTTCAATTATTGATTTTATTAATCTGAAAAACCCAACAAAAGTAGAATGGAAGGCTCCTGGTGGAGGGTTATATTTGAAGGAAGTGATTCATTATGACTGACATTATATATAAAGAATTGCAATTTAATAAATCAGCAATCCTAAACTTGTATATCAATAACGAATGGACACTCTACACTGATAGTCCAGAGAAATTATTTGATGGGATTTTAAACTCTCTTTATTGCTATGGAGCATATGATAGGAAAGAATTAGTAGGACTAGTTAGAGTAGTCGGGGATGGTAATACAATAATATATATTCAAGATATCCTGATTCTTAAGAAATATCAAAACAAGGGAATTGGAACAAAACTATTGTCTGATATCATAAGTAAGTATAAAGGTGTAAGACAACTGATTCTTACAACTGATAATTCAATTATGCAAAAGAAATTCTATGAAAAAAATGGTTTTGTTGATTTTATAGGTGCTAATTTGGTAGGCTTTAAGTTAAAAAAATAAAAGATATTCTCATTTAATTGAGAATATCTTTTATTTTAATTTCCAGCTATTGTAATATTTTTTATTTTTATTATTTTTGGACCAATAAACCCATTGAGTTTTTGTAGTTCTTTGGAGAAATACATCTTTTGTTCAACTTTCGTTGCATTTCCAGTTAAACTACCTAAAGTAACTGGTGTAGACGTTTTTCCGTCAAAATATAATCCAAGTCTAATTTCTCCACCAAAGTTTCCGGTTAGAGCATCCATTTGGAAATCTGAGAAATTTAGTAATTTTAAATGTGGACTCTTAGTTAATTCTTCAATTGATTTACTACCACCCTTAATGACGATGTTAGTTATTCCACCTGTTGGTTCGATTTTAAGATAATCTGCGAATCTCTTAGGAGCTAAAAATCTAAGTAGTTTTCCATCTTCAACCAATGTGATTTCTTTTAAGAATAACCCATCTGAATCATAGAACTTGGAATGAGTAGAATTCTTAATATTTGGGGTTAAACTTGCGCTTACTTTGTCTCCGGTGATATCTCCAGATTGAATAATATCTCCGATTTTTACATTAGAAATTCCTTGGTAAACTAATTGTGATGATGCCTTTACTACGTAGTAATCAAAGAAAGATTTTACTGCTTCCCCAGTCAGTATTACTGGGATATCTTTAACTACTTTTAGAGGTACAGCTTGAGCTCTTAGTTTTGTTTTTAGTAATGTTTCTTTGACAGCTTCCTTTATCCACAGAGCATCATAGTCTGAAAAGTCTAGAACTTCAAATAATTCAACCTCTTCAGATCCTGATTTAGATTCTGTTACTAGTTCAATTTGTCCACTATATGCATCATAATCAACATCTAAACCTTTTGAGTTTGCTATTCTAATATGTTTCTCATTGATGAAGAATTCACAAGAATTAATGAATGCACCTTCAACAATATTATCTTCACTGTATAAGTCTTTAACCAAGTTTGAAATATGTTTTATTACATTGCCTTCTCCAAACTTGCTTTCTAGTTTTTCAGGTACATCATCAGTTGGTACCACAAGATCATAATATTCATTGTAAACAAATGATGCAGCAAGTGATGCGTTATCTACTTTTTTACTAATTTCATCTAATGTCATAGTTGGAGAAACTAATGTATTGCTTGATCCTTTATATTTCTTTCCATTTTTTTCAAAGTTACGATAAACTGTTAGGTTAATATGTAAAACATCTTTACCTCTTGTCATATCCAATTTATCTTTAATGAAAAATAACTCTGTAGATGTAGTCTTTGTCTCAGTGATTTTATATTCATCTACATTATTTTTGCTTTCAAGCAAATCAATAATATTCTTTATCATTATCCTAACCTCCCAACGGCCTTGATATAGGTTCCACCAGTAGAAGTTTTTACCCATTCTTTGTACCCTTTTCCACAAGCTCCACCACCGCTAAGAATCATATCCTCATTTGAAGAAACCATGGAGATAGATTTAAGCAAATCTGGAACATATCCAGTTAGTAATACTGGACTAACTACTTTTCCAGAAAACTTTCCATCAATTATTTCTCTACCTTTAGCTATCATACATTGAATTCCCCAATTCTTAGGGTCTTCCATACCGCTAAAATAGCCTTCTAATATATATCCTTTTTTGATTGATTTTACCATATCATCTAGAGAATCAGTTCCACCTTCAAAGAAAGTATTAGTCATACGTGCATAAGCTTTTCTTTCAAAGCTTTCTCTTCTACCGTTTCCTGTTGGAATGGTTTTTAGTTTAAGTGCACTTAACAAATCACTAATTCCTGATTTTAAGATGCTGTTATCAATAATTAGAGTGTCTGTTCCTAATGTACCTTCATCATCAAATAGATAAGTTCCTACTTCAACAGCACTTTTAGCTCCATCACGCATATTTACTTTTTTACTAGCAATTTCTTTACCTATAAATTCTTCACCTTTAGCACGGTTTTTAACAAACATATCCATTTCGACACCATGACCAAAAGCTTCGTGTGCAATTAAACCACTTACTGCTGGATCACAAATAATATCGTATTCACCTGGTTTAACTCTTTTTGCATCAAATAGGCTAATAACACTGTTAGCTACAACATCAATCTTACCTTTTGTTTGATCGAAAATCTCATAACCTATAAGCCCACTAATTCCTTCATAGTCATATTTAACATTTCCGTCTTTTCTAGCAATTGCCACAAGAGACATATTGGTATATAAAATACTTTGCTCTAAATCTTTTTTATCAGAAATAAAGATTTTTGATATCTTCACTTCTTCAAAACTAACTCTGAAATCTACAAAAAATTCATTTTTCTTGATTCCTTCATTCATTAATTCTGTCATTCTTCCAAGTTTTTCTTCACTCGAAACGATAAATGGATCTATTCCAAATTCAGAATAAAAACTATCCGTTATTGATTTTTCACTAATTAGAGGATATTCACTAAATTTTATACCGTCCCCTTTTAAAACGGAATAATCATTCACTGCAATTTCTCTTACTCTTTTTTTAATAGTTTCCAAATCATCTAAAGTATTAAAAGAATATTCACTATAATTAACCCCGTTATATACTCTGACAACAAAACCTCTTTCACTCCAATTTGAATCGCCAACATTACTTGAAGTTCTTGATACACTATAAGTATTTCCTATTGTGTCAGCCCCTAGAACACTTACATATTTAAACTCATTACTTAAATCAGCTACAAGCTGTTTAATTACTTTTTTCTGTTTCACTAAATAACTACTTAATTTTGCTTTCATTTTTACACCTCGCCTATTAATAGTATAAACTAAATTAGTTTATTGTGCAATACACAGTTAATATTATTTTTGTCATTCCATTTAATAAAAAAGATGTAATTGGGGGTATGAAATTGATACTATAGTGTTATACTTATTTTAAGAGGTGATTTTGATGAAGAATTTTTATTTTTACAATTCAACTAAGATATATTTTGGGAAAAATGAAGTTGATAAAGTTGGTAAACTTTCCAAAGAATTTGGAGATAACGTTTTACTAGTCTATGGAAAAAGCAGTATTAAAAGAACTGGGTTGTACGATAAAGTTATTAAGCTGTTAAAAGCTGAAAAAATGAATGTATTTGAACTAGGAGGTATTGATCCTAATCCTCGTATAGAGTCTATAAGAGAAGGTGGAGACCTTTGTAAAAAACATAATATTGATTTAGTCCTTGGAGTTGGTGGTGGGAGTGTAATTGACGCTTCTAAAGGTATCGCAACGGCTGCAATGTATGATGGGGATCCATGGGATTTCTATTCTTACAAAGTTGAATCTAAAGGGGCATTACCTATCGCTACAATATTGACGTTAGCCGCAACTGGTTCTGAGATGAATGCTGGAACTGTTGTAACTAATCAAGAAACAAAAGAGAAAAACGGTTGGGGATCAGAGTTCACTAATCCAAAGTTTTCAATTTTAGATCCTACACTTACATATACAGTGTCTAATCATCAAACTGCATGTGGTATTGTTGATTCTCTAACCCATGTTTATGAATTTTATTTCAGTAATGAAAAATCATATTTAAATGATCGTATTTGTGAATCAATTATGAAAACTGTGATTCATTATGGACCGATTGCTTTAAAAGAACCTGAAAACTATGAAGCAAGAGCAAACTTGATGTTTTCAAGTACGTTAGCATTAAATGGTTTAACTGGATTCTCAAAAGATTTTGAAGGATTTAATCACACTACTGAGCATGTATTAAGTGCATATTATGATATTGCACATGCGGATGGACTTTCAATACTCGCTCCTTACTGGATGAAACATATATTGAGTGAAGATAACTTAGAAAAGTTCTATGAATTTGCAGTTAATGTTTGGGGAATTGAACCAGAAGACGATAAAGCATATGTGGCTGTCCAAGGAATATCAAAAGTATTTGATTTTTATCGTTCATTAAAAATGCCTCTTACATTAAAAGCAGTAGGGATTATTGATCCTGATTTTGAGTTACTAGCAACAAAGGCAGTAAAAGGGAAAACTTTAGGTAGATTTGTTCAGTTAACAAAAGAAGACGTTAAACACATATTAATGTTTGCACAATAGGAGGGAATTATGCTATTAGATAAATTACGAAAAGTTATTAAGAATGAAAAATATGATGCAATCTTACTCGCGGGACTTGAAAATCCAAAAGCAGCTAAAAATCTTTATTACGTTACAAAATATACTGGTTCTTATGGGTTTGCAATTATTGGTGAGAATTACCAATATTTCTTATCTGATTTTAGATACAGAGATCAAGTGCAAAAAGAGGTTCCAAATTTCACATTTATTGAAATAGATGGATCATTTCTTGATGCTCTTGAACAAGTTATTAAAAAAGAAAATATTAAGTTACTTGGGTTTGATAAAAAGATCAGATATTCAGATTTTGAAATGTTTTCAAAATTACCATGTGATCTTGCACCAATGGATGATGTAATTGAAAATCTAAGAGTTTCAAAGACAAGTGATGAAATTAAACTATTAAAAAAAGCATGTCAAATAACTGACGAGGCTTTAAAATATACTCTTTCAATTTTAAAAGTAGGAATGAAAGAAAGAGATGTTGAAATCATTTTAAAAAATAAAATGATTGAACTTGGCGCAGACTCTACCTGGGAAAGATTTATTGTAGCTAGTGGAGTAAGAGGGGCTATGCCTCACGGAATGGCTAGTGATAAAATCATTAAAGACGGAGAACTTGTTACTTTTGATATTGGATGTTTTTATAAAGGATATAGCTCTGACATGACAAGAACAGTTGCAATGGGTGAAGTATCTGATGAATTAAAGAACATCTATAATATTGTTTTAGAAGCTCAAAAAAGAGGAGTAAAACAAGCCAAAGCAGGAATGACAGGGAAAGAGTTAGATAGTGTAACTAGAGACTATATAACTGAAAAAGGTTATGGAGAATACTTTAAACATGGTACAGGACATGGTCTTGGATTAGACGTGCATGAAGCACCTCGTGTATCACAAGCTAATGACAAAGAACTAGAAATTGGAGCTTGTGTGACTATTGAACCAGGTATTTACATTACAGGTCTTGGTGGAGTAAGAATTGAAGATGATATAATTCTTACAAAAGATGGTTGTATTGTATTGAATGAATTTCCAAAAGAACTAATTGTAATTTAAAAGGTCTCTAATGAAAGTATAACCTTAAAACAGACACAAAAAAGAAAAGAGTCATATTAGATGAGAATCTAGTATGACTTTTTGATATAATTTAAGAGAAAGAAAGGATGATAAACTGATAAAGGGGCAGCAAAATATCTTAATATTATAAATGTTTTTTTATCCATTGAATCATTCTTCTTATATTAATTGTAACACAGCATTTATAAGTTGGTTGCTTTGATACAAATGGGACTATTCCAATTTATAAAGTATTTTTACTATAAAGTGAACCCCATTTTGTGGATACTAAATAAAAGAATAAATTCTAAATATTATTAAATCTACTTCAAAAGAAAATGGTTGTGATATTGCTTATATCAAAACCATTTTAATTATTAGTACAGCTCTATAAAAATGCAATAGTTAACAATAGAAAGAACTCAAAGAACATAAATATGTAGTTTTATTTATATATTAATGCTTTTCTTTCTAAATTTACTAAAATTAAATTCAAAAGAATAAATAAAACTATCAACGATAAAAATATATAACTAAAAATTCTATTTGCATATGGAGACACTGGACCCAAAACGAAGTACAATACTCCAAATAATAGCATTACTAATGCACTTGCAAAATATTTAAATATTATTACATATATATTGTTTAATACTTTTTTCTGCAAGACACTATATAAAGCCACTATTGATCCGATTATCAAAATGAACACAGCTCCCTCAATGCTAAACCATAAATATAAATATATTGCTAAAATTACAAACTCAATTGGCATTAAATACTCTATCTTAATTTTGCTCATCTAACTCCTCCATTCAATTTCCTAACAGTATGGTATCCAAACTAAATATGTATCATCATCATCGTAAATCTCTACAGGTGCAGTTCATAATGCGGTATGAGGTGTTTTTATTATTGTATATATAGTTCATTTATAATGTTATTAATCGGTATAATTAGCTTCATAAAATTGATTCCAAATAATATGATAGTAGTTTTTAAGAATACTTGGAAATAAATATATACTTGGCAAAACAAATATAAATGCTTGAATAAAGGTGTGTGTTCCAATTATATCCTTTGTAACTATTCGCAATACTATAGCTATTATAACTAACAAAAATGATATACCAGAGTAAATGTAGATTTTACTTCTACTGTGTTTTGTTGACTTTAAGTATTTAAATAAGATAAAACCATTCAGCAAAACTAAAATTGAATTGTCACCAATGGAGTTTGACTCGAAATTAACAAATAATAAACCAGTTAATGCAACCGCTACTAAATGAAACAAAAAAACTCCTTCAGTTTCATCAGTTAAAAATACATGTTCTTTGTTAATACTCTTCTCCCAATTTTTTTTGAGTTCTTCCACGTTTAGAGATTTTGATTTTATATAGCATATTAAATTTGTTAGAATAATTATTAATCCAATTGATCCAAATATTACTAAAATCAAAGTTTTGTGAACCAACAAATCATTTGGCAAAATTGTATCGAAAATAAAAATCAACATGACTACTTGTATTATTTTTAGATAGTTAGTTATTGTTTTATATGGTTTTATAGTTGACAATAAAATGTATATCATCGAAACCATACTGACAACTAATGTAAAACCTATTATTGCTCCAATAACAGTCATTAGAGTTGATGTTTCTCAAATTACTTCTTCTAACAGTAAACTTGGTACTGCACCAATAAGACCAAATCCCCCAAAGAATGTAATAGAAAATATCATAAGACTTTTGTATGTCCTTCTTTCAGTTTTAATAATTTCCATAAAATATCTCCCCTTTTCAATATTATTATGTCTAAGCATAAGTATAAATGATTCTAATAACTATTTATGAGTTTAATATAGGTTTTAACTCCTATATTCAAAACGTCCTCATTAAAGTTGAATTTATCATTATGAAGAAGGTGAGTAAATCCTAAATCTTCGTTCTTTGTTCCAATGAAATAAAATACTCCTTTGGCTTCTTTTTGATAGAAAGAGAAGTCTTCACTTATCATAAGAGGTTCTTCTAACTCCAGTAGCTCAAAATCATCGGAGATTATGGATTTAAAGCGTTTGTATACAGAGGCATCATTATTTACCGCAGGGTACAAGTACTGTGCTGACACATTGATTTTAACACCATAGTCTATATAAAACTTCGTAGCTAGATGATTGATTGTATCTATTGCTAGTAATCTTGATTCTTCATCCAAGGTTCTTAGTGTTCCTTCAAATGTAGTATTGTTTGAGACGATGTTTCTAGCAGTACCTGAATTCATACTTCCAAATTTAAGGATGTATTTTGAATCAGCAACTTTAGTATCTAGCTGTTTCATTAGTTCAACGTGGAATAAAGATCCATAGTATAAAGCATCAATTCCTTCGCCTCTCATGGCTACATGAGCACTTTCTCCTATTACTTCTATATCAATCAAAGTAATTGCTCCCATTAAGTATCCACTCTTTGAGACAATTTTACCTTCATCGTAATTAGGAAATAAATGAATACCATACACTTCAACAACGTTTAACTCTTTCATAATACCGGTCTTTACTATTTCCTCAGCTCCACCCGGGCCTTCTTCAGCAGGTTGAAATATTAACAGTACATTCTTATTGAAGTGAGTTTGATCTTTTAAGTATTCTGCAAATCCAAGTAACATTGACATGTGTCCATCATGTCCACAAGCATGCATATATCCATCATGCTCTGATGAATAATCTATGATATTTTTTTCTTTGACTTTAAGAGCATCTATATCTGAACGAAACATTATAGTTTCATTATTCCCATAGTCTAGATAAATATAAACTCCAGTATTGAATATAATTTTAGGTTCATGTCCCATATTTTTTAAAGTAGATAAAAGATAATCTCTTGTTTTAAATTCTTTTCTACCAATTTCTGGTATTTTGTGTAGGTCTCTTCGATACTTTAGAAGATGTTTCATTTTAGCACCTCTTTTTATTTAGGATTAAAGTAAAAATGAAATAGAAATCTATTTCATTTTTTTATAGTTAAACGATTTCTGTTTGAATACTTCTTACTCTTTTTCTTATAAAGAATTTTTTTATTACTCCAACAATAACTAATATTAATAGATTTATTAAAACGATAGTTGCCCCTGAGGCAATATCAAGTTCATAAGATAACCAGAGTCCACCAACAACTGAAATTTCACTAAACAATATAGCTATACCTACAGTGTTCTTAAAACTCTTTCCTACTTTCATCGCAGCGGCAACTGGTATAATCATTAGCGATGAAACAAGCAATACTCCAACTGTAGCAATTGATAATGAAACAACGATACCTAGTATCAAAGTTGATACTAGTTGGAATCTTTTTATTTTGATTCCAAGTAATCTAGCATATGTTTCATCAAAGCTTATAATAACCATTTCTTTATAATAAATGACAATCAATCCTATTAATAATACTGATGTGATTATCATTATCAACAGATAGTCATTTCCTACCGTTAAGATACTTCCAAATAAATAATTATAGATACTACTGTTAAAACCACCACTAAGTGAAATGAATAATGCACTAAGTGCTGTACCTAAACTCATTACAATAGGCATTGAGATTTCTTTATAGTTTTGATAATAACCACGTAGTATTTCAATGAACAATGCTCCGATAACACTGAATATCATTGCTAGATATAATGGATCACTTATAAAAGTAAAACCAATTATATTTATTAAAAACAAACCAATTGATAATCCAGCTAAACTAAAATGGGATAATGTATCTGCTATAAAACTTAAACGTCTTATTACAACAAAAGATCCAATTAAAGGCGTAATGAATCCCATGATGATACCTGTTAACAAAGCGTATCTTAAGAATGAGTATTCAAACAAGGCAAAAACGAAAGGTTCACTTGACGCTAAAAACATTACTCATCCCCCCTTGTCACTTCTTTTAGAATTGCTTCTCCATTATAAATGGACAAAACATGAGTATAATTTGCTTGTGATTCATTGAAGTTATGAGTGATTAACATGATAGTTATTCCTTCTTTATTTAATTCATTAATAGTCTTATAAAATCCATCAACACTTTTTTTATCAACACCTGCTGTTGGTTCATCCAAAATTAATAATCTAGGATTATTCATTAGACTTCTTACAATAAATACTCTTTGTAATTCTCCACCACTAAGTTCATTGATGTTTTCATTTTGTAATTCAAGTATTCCTATTTTATCTAATAACTCAAGTTTTTGATCTTCAGTTATTTTATTAAATTTTGAGACTTGAAGAATTTCATTTACAGTAATTGGGAATTCGTAATTAAAATCATCGAATTTTTGTGGAACATATCCGATGTTTTTGAAATTCTTAAATTCAGTGATATCAACATCATCAAGCATAATTCGCTTGGGAGGTATTTTGTTAATCCCAAGGATACATTTAATTAAAGTCGACTTCCCACTACCGTTATTTCCCACTATAGCTAAAAAATCGCCCGAATTTAGCTTAAAAGAAATATCTTTTAAAACAGTACGATAATCATATCCAAATGTTAAATTAGTGACAGTAACTCTCATATCCCATCAGGCCTTTCAAAGTTTCTATACTAATTATATCATAATATTACTTATTTATATGAAAATGATATTTATTATTTCATAAAAATATGAGATAATAGGACCCACAGAAGAGGAGTGTTTATTTTGAACGGAAAATTTATTACATTTGAAGGCCCTGAAGGTTCTGGGAAGACATCGGTTATCAAGGGTGTTGTAGAGTTCTTAACTAACGAAGGATATCGTATTTTAACAACCAGAGAACCAGGCGGAAATAAAATTGCTGAAAGCATTAGAAATATAATTTTAGACAATAATAATACCGAAATGGATGCTCACGCTGAAGCACTTCTTTTTGCTGCGTCAAGAAGCCAACATTTTAGTGAGGTAATATTACCAGCATTACAAGACAATAAAATCCTATTATGCGATCGTTTTATCGATTCTAGTCTAGCATATCAAGGTCATGCTAGAGGACTTGGAATTGACAAAGTATATGAAATAAACAAGTTTGCTATTGGTGATTTATTACCTGATTTGACTTTGTTCATAGATGTACCACCTAAGGTTGGACTGAAACGTGTTTTTTCAAACACTAGAAAAGTCGATCGTTTGGATTTGGAAACATTAGAATTTCATGAAAAAGTATATGAAGGATACATGATTATTGCAAAGAAATACGAGAATAGATTTAAAATTGTAGATGGCACACAGCCTGTAGAAAAAGTAATTAAGGACGCTATAAAAATAATTAAGAATATCTTATATGGTGACAATAATGGCATTTGATAAAATAAAAACAACACAACCTAAGGTTGTTCAACTATTAGAAAACAGTCTTAAAAAAGACCGTCTTTCTCATGCTTATTTATTTGAAGGAGAAAAAGGAACTTACAAACATGAAACTGCAATCTATTTTGCGCAAATGCTGCTTTGTACTGGAGAAGAAATTCCATGTCAAAAATGCCACAATTGCCGTAGAATTAAAAATAAAACACATCCTAATGTGTATTTTATTGAACCAATAAAAGATATTATTAGAAAGCAACAAGTAATGGATTTGCAAAAAGAATTTTCTAAAACAAGTATTGAAAAAGGACCGAAAATTTATATTATCAAAAATATCGAAAAAATTAACTTAAATGCAGCGAATTCATTGCTTAAGTTTTTAGAAGAACCTCATCCTAATACTCATGCAATTTTAACTACTGAAAACATCAGTAAGATTCTTCCCACAATTATCTCTAGGTCTCAAGTTGTTCAGTTTTCTTCTTTAAGTAAATCAATCATTGAAGAAGACTTAATTGAGTCAGGTTATCCATCTTCTGTTTCTAGAATTGCCTCAAACTTAACAAATTCAATTACGGAAGCAATTGATATTGTTAACAACGAGTATTTTTTAGAAATATTAGAGTTAGTTAAGGAACTTTATAACTTGATAGTCTCACAAGAAGAGTCAATTATCATTTACTTTGAGGAAAATAGTAGTATAATATACCAAGAAAAGTCTTTAAGTGTTTTATTTTTATCTTTATTGATAATATACCAAAAGGATATAATAAATTATAAAATTAAAGATTTAGATAATATCGTTTTTAAAGATGAGTTAGAAACAATTAGTAGTGTATCAATTGAGAAATCTAAAAACAGACTGATAGAAGAACTTGAAAAAATGTTAAGTCTTAAATCAAGACTTAATTCCTATATCAATGAAAGGCTAGCATATGATAATTTATTGCTAAGTCTGGAAAGAAGGTAACATCATGGGCAACACAGTTGTTGGAATAAGATTCAAAGCAGTAGGGAAAAAATATTATTTTGATCCAGCCGGATTTGAAGTTTCATTAAATGATAAAGTAGTAGTTGAGACTGTAAGAGGAATTGAATTAGGAGAAGTAATTGAAAGAGAAAAATCGATTGAAGACTCGGAAATTATTTCTACATTGAAACCAATTATTAGAAAAGCTACAGATGAGGATCTAACAAAACACAAAAGGAACCAAGACGATATTCCTCTTGCTCTTAAGAAAGTAGCAAAGCACGTTAATAATAATAAATTGGAAATGAAATTACTCGGATGTGAGTACACATTAGACCGAACAAAGTTAATTATATATTTTAATGCTGAAGGTCGAGTGGATTTTAGAGAGTTAGTGAAAGATTTAGCGAATGAATTCAAAGTAAGAATAGAATTAAGACAAGTAGGAACTAGAGATGGAGCAAAATTCCTTGGTGGAATTGGACCTTGTGGATATCTACTATGTTGCACTACTTTCCTAGGTGATTTTGATACTGTATCAATCAAAATGGCTAAAAATCAAAATTTATCACTTAACCCAGTTAATATTTCTGGTTTATGTGGAAAACTTTTGTGTTGTATTCGCTTTGAAGATGGAACATATAAAGAACACAGAAAAGAACTTCCAAAATTGCATTCAATTGTCGAAACAACAGAAGGATTTGGGAAAGTTATTTCAGTGAATATCATCGATAAATCAGTAAGAGTATTAACGCAAGAAAATGGGATAATATCATTTAATGTTGAAGATTTATTAAAAATCGAAGAATATGATAAAAAGAAAGCACCAGTAGCTGCAGAATAAATAGGTGATTAATATGGCGGAAGAAGTAATTCATGACTTGTTAGGATATGAAGGAATGAAAATCATCCAAAGGCCAGACATGTTTAATTTTTCATTAGATTCTACATTGCTAGCTGATTTTGTTATTCCACTATCAAAAACATCAAAAATATTGGACTTAGGTACTGGAAATGCACCTATTCCATTATTTTTATCAATGAAGACAAAAGCTAAAATCATCGGAATAGAGATTCAAGAAGATGTATTTGATTTAGCTAAACGATCTATTGAACTGAATAATTTAGAAGATCAGATTTCTATCTTGAACATGGATATTAAAGGAATTCACAAGAAGTTTGAAAATGGCGAATTTGATATAGTGACATGTAACCCCCCCTTCTTTAAATATAAAGAGTCTTCTCATACAAACAGAACTGATTATAAGACTATTGCAAGACATGAAGTTCTAATAACATTGGAAGACATAATCATAGAATCAAAAAGACTGCTTACAACAAAAGGAAATCTTGTGATGGTTCACCGTACAGAAAGACTAATTGAAATAGTTAATTTACTCACAAAACACAAATTTGCTGTAAAAAGACTAAGACTAGTTTATTCCAAAAAAGGTGAAGAATCTAACATGGTTTTAATTGACGCAACAAATAACGGACAATCGGGACTTAAAATACTAGAACCTCTTTATGTGCATGAATTCGATTCATATTCAGAAGAAGTAAAAAGAATATTTAATTTTGGAAAAGAGTGATTGTATGCAAAGACAAAAAAGTTTTCAGAATGACTTTTCTACACTCTATCTTGTAGCTACACCAATAGGAAATCTTGATGACATGTCATTTAGAGCTGTTAAAATACTGAAAAGTGTTGATATTGTTTATGCTGAAGACACAAGAGTTTCAGGGAAACTTCTCAAACACTTTGAAATCAGTAAACCTTTAAAAACATATCATGATTTTAACAAAGAATTTAAGACAGAAGGGATTATCAAAGAACTATTAGATGGATTAAATATTGCCATTATTAGTGATGCTGGCTATCCTTTAATAAGTGATCCTGGATACTTCTTAATAAGAGAAGCGATTAAGGAAAATATTAATGTGGTTTCAATACCTGGAGCAAATGCTCTTCTAAGTGCTTTAGTAGTATCGGGTATTCCACCAATGCCTTTCCATTTTTATGGGTTTTTAGACAATAAAGAGGGTAAAAGGAAAAAGGAAATAGAAAGACTTTCCAATTTAGAAGAAACAATAATCTTTTATGAATCACCTCACAGAATTAATAAAACGATTAAAAACTTACATGAAGTACTTGGTGAAAGAGATTTAGTTGTCGCTAGAGAACTTACAAAAAGATATGAAGAAATTATCAGAGGAACAACTTCTTCTTTACTTGAATTAGATGATTTAAAAGGTGAAATTGTTATTATTTTAGAGGGAAAAAGAAAAGAAGTAATCCCTAGTGACTTATCGATATTAGAAGAAGTAAATCAACTAATTGAGTCAGGATTATCTTCTAAAGATGCGATTAAACAAGTGGCTAAGAATCGTAATATTCCAAAAAACGAAGTTTACATGGAATATCATACAGATTAGTTCCATTAAATATAGAAAAAACTTTTGTTTAAATATGGTATGTTATATAATACAAATATTATACGAGGAGTGGTAAAATGAGCAAAACATTCTACATTACAACACCTATTTATTATTCTAGTGGGAAACTTCATATAGGTAATTCTTATACAACAGTTCTTTGTGATACTGTTAATCGTTATAAGGCTCTAAGAGGATATGATACTAGATATTTAACTGGGATGGATGAACATGGACAGAAAGTTGAAACGGTTGCCAAAGAGCTAAATATAACTCCTCAAGAACTTGTGGATACTTTAGCAGGAAATACACAAGACCTTTGGAAATTATTAGACATTGAATATGATGATTTTATTCGTACGACGGATAAAAGACATAAGAAAGTTGTTAAAAAGATTTTTGAACAACTTCTTGAACAAGGAGATATTTATCTAGGAGAATACGAAGGATATTATTGTATGTCTGACGAAGCTTTCTTCACAGAAACTCAACTTGGTGAAGATAATACTTGTCCTGATTGTGGTGGACCTACAGAACTTGTGAAAGAAGAATCATATTTCTTAAAACTTTCTAAATATGAAGATAGACTATTAAAGTATATTGAAGATAATCCTGATTTTATAACTCCAGAATCTAGAAAAAATGAAGTGGTCGCATTTATAAATCAAGGACTTCATGATTTATCTGTTTCAAGAACTAGCTTTGATTGGGGTGTTAAAGTTGTATCAAACCCTGCTCATGTTGTTTATGTATGGATTGATGCACTATCAAACTATATAAGTGCACTTGGATATAATACAGATGATGATTCACTTTATCAAAAATACTGGAACGGTGATGAGGTAGTACATGTTGTTGGGAAAGATATTTTACGTTTCCACGCTATCTACTGGCCAATTATGTTAATGGCATTAGATGTTCCACTTAACTTTAAATTATACGCTCATGGTTGGTATTTAATGAAAGATGGCAAGATGAGTAAATCTAAAGGAAAAGTAGTATATCCTGATAGTCTAGTGGAAAAATATGGACTTGATCCATTGAGATATTACTTACTGAAAGAATTACCATATTCAGGAGATGGAGTATTCACTCCAGAAGATTTTATTGCTAGAATAAACTATGATTTAGCAAATGACTTTGGTAATTTGCTAAACAGAACAATTAATATGATCAATAAGTATTTTGACTCTAAATTATCTAAACCAGAAAAAGAGTATTTTGAATTTGATAAAATCCTTAAACAAAAAGTTCAAGATACCGTAGAGTTATATACAAATGATATGGATGAATTCAAAGTATCTTCAGCTATTCAAAATATCTGGTCTTTAATCTCAAGAACTAATAAGTACATTGATGAAACTTGTCCTTGGGTTCTTTCAAGAGATGAAGACAAGAAAAAAGAACTTGAAGATGTTCTATATAATCTAGTGGAATCATTAAGACATATTGGAATCATGTTAACTCCAATACTTATTGAAGCAAGCAAAGAGCTATTTAAACAACTAAATATTCCAAAGAAACTCCAAACATGGGGAAGCATTGGATTTGGTAATTTAGATAAAGTAAAAGTTACAGATAATCCTATTCCGTTGTTCCCAAGACTTGATAAAAAAATCGAAGAAGAATATATAACTAATCTTTTAAACAATGAATCAATTGAAGAGAAAATCGAAGAAGAGTATATTGATATTGAAGATTTTACAAAAATCGAGTTAGTTGTTGGTGAGATACTTGAGTGTTCTGTACATCCTAACGCTGATAAATTATTAGTGTCTAAAATAAACACAAAAGATAGAGTTAGACAAATAGTTTCAGGAGTTTCTAAATATTACAAGCCTAAAGAGTTAATAGGTAAAAAGGTGATTGTTGTAAGAAACCTAAAACCTGTTGAACTTCGTGGAGTTCTTAGCGAAGGAATGATTCTCGCAGGTAAAAACAAAAACACATTAGAAATACTTGAATCGACTGACTTATTACCAGGAGATAAAATATCATAATGAACGTTTTAAAAAATGAATATAAGAAAATAATTATTATCGCTATTGGGAGTTTAATATATGCTCTAGGTATTTTATGGTTTTTAGATCCACTAGGATTGTACTCAGGTGGGCTTACAGGGATATCACAATTATTAATGAATATATCATTAAAGTATTTTAATTTATCAATAAATTTAGGATTATTAGTATTCATCTTAAATATTCCAGTTATCATTTTTGGATATATAAAAATGACGAAAAAATTTATTTATTACAGTATCTATTCAGTGGCACTATCATCACTATTCCTTGGATTATTTCCTGTACATATCTTTCTTGAAAACGACATGCTATCAAACGCTCTTGTTGGAGGAATATTAATGGGAATTGGCGTAGGTCTTAATTTAAGAGTTGGAGGATCTGCTGGTGGAGTAGATATTATATTTCAGTATCTAGCATTTAAGAAAAATATTACGATGGGATCACTTGGAGTAATATTGAATGGTTTCATTATTTCAATTGCTGGTATTCTATTTGGATGGCCTATCGCAATATATACAATTATTAGAGTAATAATAACAAGTTTAGTTATTGATAAAGTACACACATCTTATAACTATATTAAGTTAGAAATCATCACCGAACATGGAGATGAAATCGCAAACTTATTAGTTTCAAAAACAAATCATGGAGTAACTGTTTCTACAGGAAAAGGCGCTTATTCAGGTAAAAACAAAGACATATTAAATACTATAATTTCATCATATGAATTAAATAAATTTCGATTACTAATTATAGAGATAGATAGTGAAGCATTTATCTCAGTTACAACAGTTAAGAAGGTTGTGGGAAACTTCACAAAGATATTTATTGATTAATAAAAAACTAGTTAATTTCATTGACAAAGATAGTCAAATAATATATTATATATTTCGGTACATTTACACAAAGATTTATCCCACGCCCGATATTATAATAATATAATTGGAGGAATGAACATGAAAACATTCATGGCAAACAATCAAAACATCGAACGCAAGTGGTTTGTTGTTGACGCAAAAGGTCAAAGACTTGGCCGTTTATCTACTGAAGTTGCAACAATTTTAAGAGGTAAACACAAACCAACATTCACACCGCATGTTGACTGTGGTGATTACATGATAGTAATCAATGCAAAAGACATAGAGCTTACTGGTAACAAATGGGATCAAAAGAAATACTACAGACATTCACAATATCCAGGTGGACTTAGCACTACTACAGCAAGAGAAATGAACACAAAACACCCAGAGAGAATTGTTGAATTCGCTGTAAAAGGAATGCTTCCTAAAGGAAAATTAGGTCGTCAAATGTATAAGAAATTATTCGTGTATGTTGGGAACGAACACCCACATACGGCTCAAAAACCTCAAGTTTTTGAACTGAAAGGTTAGGTGAAATTATATGGCTAAGAAAGTAATGTACAGAGGTACAGGACGTAGAAAAAGCTCAGTTGCTCGTGTTATGTTAACACCTGGAACAGGTAAATTCATCATTAACGGAAGAAAATTTGACGCTTACATTCCATCAGCTGCAACAAGACTAGATGTAGAACAACCACTAGAAAAAACTGATAATATGAAAACATTTGATATTATGGTTAATGTATATGGTGGAGGTATTACAGGACAAGCAGGAGCAATCCGTCACGGAATCACTCGTGCTTTACTAGAAGTAAATGCTGATTACAGAAAAGTATTGAAAGCAGCAGGACTTATTACTAGAGACCCAAGAGTTAAAGAACGTAAAAAACCAGGACTTAGAAAAGCTCGTCGTGCACCACAATTCAGTAAACGTTAAGATTGTAATTAAAAACACAACATCCCACGTTGTGTTTTTTTATTACACTATTATATTTCATTGTATTTTAAGCATACTTATACTATAATATGATAGGTCAAGGAGTGATAAAATGAGTGTACGAGTTAGATACGCACCAAGCCCTACAGGGCATTTACATATAGGAAACGCAAGAACAGCACTATTTAATTATTTATTCGCTAAGAAACATGGCGGATCTTTTGTAGTTAGAATAGAAGATACAGACATAGAAAGAAATGTTGAAGGTGGAGTTGAATCACAACTAAAATATCTTCAATGGCTAGGAATTGATTGGGACGAATCAATCGATAAAGATAAAGGATTTGGCCCATATCGTCAATTGGATAGATTAGGTATATATCAAGAATATGCCAATCAACTTTTGTCAAAGGGATTAGCTTATAAGTGTTATTGTACTCCAGAAGAATTAGAAGCTGAAAGAGAACAACTTATTGCAGGTGGAAGTGACAAATTTCATTACTCACAAAAATGTTTAGGGCTCCCTGAACAAGACAAACCATTTGTCTTAAGATTCAAAGTTCCAAGTAATACTGAGTATACTTTTGATGACTTAGTAAAAGGTGAAGTCACATTCAGAAGTGAAGACATTGGCGACTGGGTTATGATGAAGAACAATGGAATTCCAACATATAATTTTGCTTGTGCAATTGATGATCATTTAATGGAAATATCGCATGTTTTACGAGGTGAAGATCATATTACTAACACACCAAAACAAATGATGATATATAAAGCATTTAAATGGGAACCTCCTGTTTTTGGACATATGACATTAATCGTAAATGAAAACAATAAGAAATTATCAAAAAGAGATCATTCTATCATTCAATATATTGAACAATATCAGTCATTAGGATATCTACCAGATGCATTATTCAATTTTATATCATTACTTGGATGGAGTCCTAAAGGTGAAGAAGAAATTTTATCTCACGATGATTTCGTTGAGATGTTTGATGAAACAAGGTTATCAAAATCTCCAGCGAAATTCGATAAGGAAAAATTAGCTTATATAAACAATAGATATATTAAGGATTTATCAATTGAAGATACTATTGAATTATGTATGCCTCATTTAATTGAGGAAGGTATCGCGGTCGACAAATCAGAAGAATGGATCTATTCACTTGTATCTGTTTTTAAAGATAGAATTAGTTATGGTGCAGAGATTATAGAATTATTTGATGAGTTTTTCGATCAAGAATTTGTTCTTGATGAAGAAGCATCTGAATTTTTAAATCAAGAAGGAGTAACTGAAACACTTGTAGCCTTTAAAGATTTATTGGTTAGTTTGAATTCTTTTGACGCATCAAACATAAAACCTCTAATTAAAGAAGCGGGTAAAATTAGTGGTTCAAAAGGTAAGATGTTATTCATGCCACTTAGAATAGCAACGACTGCTTCAATGCATGGTCCCGACCTTCCTCAGGTTTTGGCAATTTTAGGAAAAGATATTGTTATTGAAAGATTAAAATTATTTATAAAATAAGCCTATAATATGGCTTATTTTTTTGTTATAATAAATTTGAGAAATCAAAATATAGAGGAGTAATATAATGAATGGTGAAAATAGATTAAATTTAAGCGTCGGAATGGAAGTAATGGTAGTTGAAAAGCAAAATCAAAAAAACGGAGTTTTAACTTTTGGAGTTATTGCAAAAGTTTTAACTAAGTCTTCGAGTCATCCATATGGAATAAAAGTAATGTTAGAAGATGGAAAAGTAGGTAGAGTTAAAGAAATAGTTAAGAAGTAATTGGGGGTTATTTATATGGAAACTAGAGTTAATAAATTTTTAAGTGAAGCTGGTTTTTGTTCAAGACGAGAAGCCGACAGACTCATTGACGAAAAAAGAGTAACTGTTAATGACAAAGTTCCTGAAAAAGGCTTAAAAGTCACTGATGGAGATATAGTTAAGGTTGATGGGAATATAATCTCAAAATCAGTACTTCCCATATACATTGCTCTTAATAAACCAGTTGGAATTGTTTCAACAACAGACCATACAATTGAGGAAAATATTGTTGATTTTTTAAATCATCCAAAAAGACTTTTTCATGTGGGTAGACTTGATAAAGCAAGTGAAGGATTAATATTTATGACTAATGATGGAGATATCGTTAATAAGATTTTAAGAGCCGGTAATTTCCATGAAAAGGAATATATTGTTGAAGTTGATAAAGAAATAACTCCCGCGTTTTTAGCAATGATGAGAAAAGGAGTTCCAATTTTAGATACTACAACAAAATCATGTAAAGTTGAAAAAGTTGATGAGTACAAATTTAACATAATATTAACAGAAGGACTCAATAGACAAATAAGAAGAATGTGTGATTATTTAGGATATAAAGTAAAATCATTAAAAAGAATTAGAATTATGAATGTACACTTAGATGTTAAAACGGGTAGCTGGAGATATTTGACCAATGAAGAAATTGAGGGCTTAAATAAACTTGTTAATTCTTCTATTAAAACAGAGGATGCAAGCAAGTGATAAAAGTTTATGGAATAAATTCATGTAGCTCATTTAAAAAAGGAGTCAAGTATTTCGAAAAGCACAATATTGAAATAGTTACTTATGATTTAAAAGTAACAGTGCCTACAAAAGAAGAAATGAAGAAATACCATGAACAAAGCGGTTTAGAGATAAAAAAATTCTTCAATACTAGTGGCAAATTATATCGAGAATTAGAGATAAAAAATAAATATAAATCAATGTCTCTAGGCGATATTTATGAACTATTAAGCCAGCATGGAATGTTAATTAAACGTCCATTAGTCATATATAAAGATCAAGTTTTAGTTGGATTCAATGAGGAAAAATATGATGAAATTTGGAATAATAATCAATTATAAAAAGCGTTAAATTGAAGCATAGAAAAAGTGGTAATTATTATAAAAATGTTTAAACAGGCCGTTATCTCATAAAATTTGTTTGCAATATATTAAAAAATAGATTATAATAATTCATGCAAATAAGAATGAAAAGGAGATTCAAATGATTGGAACAGTAAAATGGTTTAATTCAGAAAAAGGTTATGGATTTATTACAACAGAAGAGGAACTAGATATTTTTGTTCATTTCAAAGCAATCACTGGTGAAGGATTTAAAACTTTAGACGAAGGTCAAAAAGTTGAATTCGAAGTGGTTGAAGGAGATAGAGGTCCTCAAGCTGCAAACGTAGTAAAACTTTAATTAATTAACAAACAGGAGTTTTTCTCCTGTTTTTTAATTGTTTACTTATCGTTAATATTCACTTATAATTTAGTTGTAATTATATTTATTAATTACTTCAATAAAATTGACTAAATGAAAATTTAATCGTATTATATTACTCAGTAATAAAGAAATAGGGTGTAACATTATGAAAATATTTAATTCTTATACTAATCAACTTGAAGAGTTCATTCCGATTCATAAAAACAAGGTTAATATGTATGTCTGCGGACCAACTGTGTATAATTATATTCACATTGGAAACGCAAGACCCGTAATCTTTTTTGACACTGTTAGAAAGTATTTGGAATTTCGTAATTACGAAGTCAAATTTGTTTCTAATTTCACAGATGTCGATGACAGAATTATAACCAAAGCATTAGAACTTGAAGTTGCTGAAAAAGAAATAACTGAAAAATTTATTGCTGCATTCTTGAGGGATGTAGAAAAAGTAAACTCAAGTATAGATTATATTAAACCAAGAGTAACAGATTATATGGATCATATCATTAATTATATTGGTATTCTTATCGAAAAAGGATTTGCATATAAGGTAGATGGGGATGTTTATTTTAGAGTATCTAATGTTAAAGACTACGGTATTTTATCTAATAGAAAAATCGAAGATTTACTTGTAGGTGCAAGAATTGAGGTAAACCCTAAAAAAGAAAATCCTTTAGATTTTACTTTATGGAAAAGAACAGATGTTGGCATTCAATTTGATTCGCCTTTTGGAAAAGGGAGACCTGGTTGGCATACAGAGTGTGTTGCCATGATTGATGATATTTTTGGAGAAAAAATTGATATTCATGGTGGAGGAAGCGGACTTATGTTTCCACACCACGAAAATGAAATTGCTCAAGCAAAAGTGTTAAATAATCATTCACTTGCTACATACTGGATGCATAATGGATTATTAAATATAGATGAAAGTAAAATGAGTAAAAGTGAAGGGAAGACAATCTTAGTTAAAGATTTAACTGTGAATCCAAATGGATTTAGATTGTTTACTTTATCAACACACTATAGAAGTCCTATCAATTACACTGATGAAGCTTTGGATGTTTATGTAAATGAATGGGAGAAAATACACAGAACATATAAAGCACTATATCTTAAATTAGATATAAATGATATGTTATATGGAAATAGTAAAATAGAATCAGACTTACTATTGATATTTAAAGAGTTCCTCAAAGCAATGGATAATGATTTTAATACTGCAAATGCAATAACTGCACTTCAAGACTTAAATAAGAAATCTAATCAACTTCTAAGAAACAATTCTGAGCTTGAAGTACTTCTTTCAGCCCTGAAAATGTTTGAAGACTTTTTCAAAGTATTAGGATTAAAAAGTGATCATAAGCCTTTATCAGATGATGATAAAGAAACATATAATTTATGGAATAAAGCTCGTAAAGAAAAAGACTTTGAAAATGCAGATAAATATCGTTTGATTCTACAAGAAAAAGGAATCGTTTAATGAATCAATTAAATGGAGTAACTCTTGCGTATCTCGGGGATTCAATATATGAACTTTATATCAGAGAACACCTTCTTGAAAAGGGATTAACTAAAGTCCAGAAGCTTCATAACGAAGCAATAAAATATACAAGTGCTAAAGGACAAAAAGAAGCTCTAGATAAAATAATGGATAATTTAACAGAAACAGAAATCTCAATATTTAAAAGGGGTAGAAATTCTAATTCAGATAGGAAACCTAAAAATACAGATTTGGCAACGTATAAACAAGCGACTGGGTTCGAAGCATTAATCGGATTTTTATATCTAAATAAAGAAGTAGATAGACTTAATGAACTACTTCAAATCATAATAAAATGAGAACAAAATTGTTCTCATTTTTTTATATTAACTCGATAATTCCTCTGTTAGCAGAGTTCAAAATCTCATTATTTAGTTTACCGAGATTCTTGATTGTCTTATCAATATCTATTTTATTTAATCCCATACCATCACAATATGCTGAATCATCAATAGACATCTTGCCTGAAATCATTCCATTCATTGCAGCAAAAGACACTTTGTTGGTGCAAGACATTTTTGCTCCATCACAGATGAATCCCATTGATGTTGAAAGGTAAAGATTTATGGCTTGTTTAATTTGATCATTACTACCTTTTTTTACATATGCTGTTACAGCTGCAGCGCTACAACCAGTAGCGTGCCCAGTACCACAAAGAACAGTAACAATATTCATTTCTTGTTTAACATAAACACTGGTTAAGAAAGACAACATTACAATTTTTTGTTTAGTTATCTCATCAAGCTTAAGTGCATCAGCTAAAAACATTGGAGTTATCAAAGTTCCGATACCGAGATTACCGCTTCCTGCGACTCCATAAACAGTATATATTTCCCCAGCCATTCTTTTGCTTGCTGGTACTGAAATATGTTTTCTTAGAAAGTTAGACAAATCATATACACAATCTTTTTGAGCTTCTCTTAGATGTTCTACAAGAAAATTTCCTGAGGCTTTTTTAATTTCATTTCGAGCATTTTCATACTGAATGACAGATGTTTCAAATAAATAATCTAATCCTTCAAAATCTCCAACTTCAACGAATTCTAAAATCTCATCAAATGATCCAATATCGTATTTGTTAATTCTCTCAAGCAATTTTTCTTTTTCAAATTCTTCTAAGACTTCTTGGTTTCTTATTACGCTAGTTACATTGTCATACGAGTCTTGAATTATAATTGTGACTTCATCACCTTCGGTTGAAGTTAAATGTAACTCTTCGTAAAGAACAGTGTGATCAAATTTACGATATTCTATGTTAACATCAATAGCATCAAGTATTGATCCTATTCTTTCAACATCATCATTTGTGACACTTTCAAAAACACTTAATTGTTTCTTAGGATCTTTAAGTAAAATTCCAAGAGCAAGTGCTTTTTCAAGGCCACTTTCTTTAAGACCAGGAATACCTACATTTACACTGTTTTTATATAATTCTTCACTCATCAATAGTTTTACAGATTTTATTACTTTATTTCTAAGAATATACGCTCCTATAGATGCAATATATCCTACAACTCCAATATCTGTACATCCCATTGTCTTAGTAATATTGGATGATAGTAAATGCTCTACTTGATATTTATCCAAATCAATCACCTCTCAAAAATCATTATATCGTTAAAACGCTTTCAGGGCAATATTTTTCAATATTTTTCAATAGTAATGAGTGTGTATCTGTGTTAGAATATAGAATGAAAAAGGAAGTGATTTTATGGCTATAATAATCACAGGTAAAAACACTGTGCAAGAAGCTATTAAAGTAAACCACAAAATTTACGAAATATATATCCAAAAAGGTTCTAATAATGAGCTTTTATCTTTGGCTACAGAGAGGCAACTAAAAATCAAAGAAATGGATAAGTTCAATTTGAATAAGATATTGCCTCCAAACAATCAAGGTATTGGTGCACTAGTTGAGGATTATAAATATCAGACTTTGGAAAAGGCTTTAAAAAAAGATAAAAAGAATAAAGTATTTGTAATGCTTGATTCTTTAGAAGACCCTCACAATTTAGGTGCAATCTTAAGAAGTGCGGATGCATTTAATGTTGATGCAATAATTATTCCAAAAAACAGAAGTGTTAAACTTAATGCAACTGTTGCAAAAGTATCAACAGGTGCAATTGAACATGTTGATGTTATTGAAGTTATTAATTTGACACAGACAATCAAAAAATTAAAAGATAGTGGATTTTGGATTGTTGGAACAGATGCAACAACCAATCAAACAATACATGACATTGATGTTGATACAAATCTGTGTGTAGTAATAGGTAACGAAGGAAAAGGAATAGGAAGACTTGTAAAAGAAAACTGTGATTATATTGTTAAGGTTCCAATGAGTGGACATATTAATAGTTTAAATGCTAGTGTTTCTGCAGCTTTAGTAATATACGAAATATATCATAAGAAAGGGTGACTTATTTGACTTATCAAAAACATAACGACTATGAAATTATCAACCTTATTAGAGAAGGTGATAACGACGCAATGGAGTTGATGTTTGATAAGTATTCTCGCTTAATTTCTAAAAAAATATATAAATTTAACCTCTACTTTGAATATGATGACATGTACCAAGAAGGTATGATGATTTTATATAAATCAATTAATACATTTGATGAATCGTATTCAAAATCGTTCACAAGATATTTCGAACAAAATCTTCAAAGAAAATATTCTACAATATTGACAAAAAAGATTAGAAGACAAGAAATATTTAAGAATAATGAGAAATATATTTACGAGACAAATAACAATCTAAATCAAAATAGTGTTTATTATGAATTGCTAAAAAAAGAAATTTCAAAAATACTTACAAATAACGAGCATTTAGTATATACTTTAAGAGAACTAAAAAATTATAGCATCTCATTTATTAAAGAAAAGTATGGTCTAAATGAGAAAGAAATCTATAATTCATTGCACCGAGCAAAGAAGAAAATAAATAAACATTTTGCTAAGTAGCTTGACAAAATTATATATCTTTGCTAAATTATATAAATGCAAGAGAGTGATAATATGAGACAAAAAATAATTTTAATATGTGAAGTCTGTTTATCTAGAAACTACACGACTTTTAAAAACAAGGATAAAAAAGAGAGATTACAAGTAAAAAAATACTGTAAACGATGTGGGGAACATACTGTCCACAAGGAAAGCAAATAGGAGTGAATAATAATGGCAAAAAAAGTAGAAGAAATTAAAAAAAATAAAGTAATCGAAATTCTTAAAAAAGAATACCCATTCGAAAAAATACTTTTAGGAGTTTTAGGTGCTATCGTTATAGTGCTTGGAGTTTACTTGGTTGAAGGAACTATCTTAGAGATTAAATATACAAGTTTATGGATATTTAATTCTAGTCTAAAAATTACAATATTTTCAATATTTGTAATAGTAATTGGAGCTGTTTCGTTTGTATTGGCTGTTTGGCCATTCTTCGTTCCAAGCATCAGTGAAATGAAAAAAGTTGTTTGGCCAAATAAAAAAATGATAGTGAACCATTCAGCAAGAGTATTTGGTTTTATGATTATAATTGGAATGTTCTTTGTTTTAATTGATATTGGTCTTAGTCCTTTATTCCAATGGCTGAATAATTTAGGAGCTTAATGATGGAAGGTAGAAGATGGTATGTAGTTCAAACCTATTCTGGATTCGAAAACTCTGTCAAACTAAACTTAGAACGTCGTATTGAATCAATGCAAATGGAAGATAGAATTTTTCAAGTTATGATTCCTGAAGAATTAAAGATAGAAAAAAAAGCAGACGGTACAACTAAAGAAAAGATGGTAAAAATCTTTCCTGGATATGTATTTTTAGAAATGGAAGTTACTGACGATTCATGGTTTGTTGTAAGAAACACACCTGGTGTAACTGGATTTTTAGGATCAAGTGGTGGGGGAACAAAACCAGTTCCACTTCCAGATGATGAAATAAATCCAATTCTTAAAAAATGTGGATTAATGGAAGTACCAAAAATTGATGTTGAAGTTGGCGAAAAAGTACGTGTTGCAACTGGACCATTCTTAAACCAAATTGGTACCGTTGACTCAATAGACCCTGAGAAACAAGAAATCACAGTATTAGTAGATATGTTTGGTAGACAAACGCCTGTTGAACTTGGCTTCGAGGATATTGAAAAGGTATAGCATTAATATCTTGACATCAGATAGAATAATATAGTATAATAGCCTGGCATGCAATGTGCCATGCTATTTTTTGAGTGGGAGGATTTATTAAAATCTGCTTACCACATCACGAAAAAAGAGGAGGTGTCTTTCGTGGCTAAAGAAATAAAGACTACAGTAAAACTGCAAATTCCTGCGGGAAAAGCAAACCCAGCTCCACCAGTAGGTCCAGCATTGGGACAAGCAGGAGTAAATATTCAAGAATTTTGTTCAAAATTCAATGAAAAAACTCGTGAGCAAATGGGTTCAATTATTCCAGTAGTAATTACCGTTTATGATGACAGAAGTTTTACATTCATTACTAAAACTCCACCAGCAAGCGATTTATTAAAAAAAGCAGCTGGCGTAGCAAAAGGAGCTAGTAATTCATTAACTGATACTGCAGGTTCAATTACAAAAGATCAACTACGTGTTATCGCAGAAGCTAAAATGCCTGACTTAAACGCAAATGACGTTGAAGCAGCAATGAAAATTATAGCAGGATCTGCAAGAAACATGGGAATCAAGATTCAAGATTAGTTAAGCACTTAGTTGTTAATATACAACTAATTGTGGGAGGGAATCCCGTTAGACCACATTTAGGAGGTAAAAAAATTATGGCTAAAAAAGGTAAAAAATTCTTAGCAGCTTCTGCTCAAGTTGATACAAGTAAAACTTATTCAGCAGTTGAGGCAATAGACTTACTAAAAAAAGTATCATTCGAAAAATTTGATGCTTCTATCGAATTTGCGATTCGCCTAAACTTAGATCCGCGTAAAGCAGAACAAAATTTACGTGGTGCAGTAGTGTTACCACACGGAACAGGAAAAACTAAAAAGGTTTTAGTTTTTGCTAAAGGTGATAAAGCAAAAGAAGCTGAAGAAGCTGGGGCTGACTATGTTGGACAAGAAGATCTAGTTGACAAAGTATTAAAAGGTTGGTTTGATTTCGATACAGTAGTAGCAACACCAGACATGATGGCTCAAGTTGGTAAACTTGGACGTACATTAGGACCAAAAGGTTTAATGCCTAACCCTAAAACCGGAACAGTTACTATGGATGTAACAAAAGCAATTACTGAAATCAAAGCTGGTAAAGTAGAATACAGAGTTGATAAAGTAGGTAACATTTCAGTTAGTATAGGAAAAGTTTCATTTGAAGCTGAACAAATCTTAGAAAACTTAAGAACAATCTATGATACTATTAACAGATTAAGACCATCAACTGTTAAAGGTGGATATATTCAAAACTTGTCTATAGCATCTACAATGGGGCCGGGAATTAAAGTTGACACAGAATCAATTTTAGGTTAAAATAATTAAGCAATACAATTAAATAAAACTTATATGTCCAAGACTTAGGTGCAAAATGCTTAATATCCTAACGAGATAAAAGAATAGATATAAACTATCCTCTTTTGTCCATGACATGAGAGGTTTTTATTTACTTGAAAGCCATTTTGGAGGTGGAAGAGTGTCAAAACAAGCAATAGCTAAAAAAAGCGAAGCAGTTGAAGTTTTAGTTGATAAATTACAGAATGTTAATAGTTTTGTAGTAGTTGATTACAGCGGACTAACTGTTGAACAAGTAACTAAATTAAGAAGAGAACTAACAGCAAATGGTTGTGAACTTAAAGTAATTAAGAATAATATTACTAAAAGAGCTGCAGTATCTGCAGGTTACTCTCAACTGACTGAATCACTTACTGGACCAAACGCAATAGCATTTAGTACAGAAGACAGTGTATCAGCAGCAAAAGTAATTTATGAATTTGCAAAAGTGAACAAAGCACTTGAACTAAAAGTTGGTGTTGTTGATGGAGAATACATGAACAACGAAAAAATCAACCAAATTGCAACTATACCTACAAGAGAAGTATTACTTACAATGATAGCTGCAGGATTATTAATGCCAATTAAGGAAGTTGCAATCGCAATCGACTTACATATTAAAAACTTAGAAGAAAGTTCACAAGAATAATAGGAGGAATTAATCATGGCTAAATTAAAAAATACAGAAATAATTGAATCATTAAAAGAAAAAACTTTATTAGAATTAAAAGACCTAGTTGACTTAATGAAAGAAGAATTTGGTGTTGATCCATCTGCAGTAGCAGCAGCTGCTCCAGTAGCAGCAGAAGATCTTGCTCCAACTGAAGTTACAGTTACATTAGTAGCACCTGGTGCTAAAAAAATTGCAGTAATCAAAATCGTTAGAGAATTAACTGGATTAGGATTAAAAGAAGCTAAAGGCTTAGTTGATTCAGCTCCAGCAGCAGTTAAAGAAAACATTACTCCTGAAGAAGCAACTGAAATTCAAGAGAAATTAGAAGAAGCAGGAGCTACAATTTCTGTCAAATAATTGCTAACTTCAATACAACCTGAGTGAAAACTCAGGTTTTTGACTTTTTAAATACTAGAGGAAAATGGAGATGATATTATGTCCCACTATTTTTCTGAAGAAGATGAAAATCTAAAAAGCAATCCACAAGTGATTGCTTTTAGTGTTAATGATATACCTATGAAGTTCAATACTGATAACGGTGTATTTTCGAAAAATAATTTTGATCGTGGTACAAATGTACTATTAAAATATCTAACATTTAATGAAGAACATAAATCATGTTTAGACTTAGGTTGTGGATATGGAGTAATAGGAATTTATATGAATCTAGTATATAATCTCGAAGTAGATATGGTAGATGTTAATAAAAGAGCTATCGAATTAACTAAGAGTAATATAATATTAAATAATGCAAATGCAAATGTTTTTTATAGTGATGGATTTAATGAAATTACAAGAAAATATGATTTAATTATCACAAATCCTCCAATTAGAGCTGGAAAAGAAGTGATTTATCGTTTCTTTGAAGACTCAAATAGATTCTTGAATAAAAATGGAGAGTTTTTCGTTGTGATAAATAAAAAGCATGGCGCAGTTTCAACGTTTAACAAGCTAAACACGATTTATACAGTAGTAGATATAGTAAATAAGAAAAACGGATTTTTTGTTATTAGATGTAGAAATTGATTGACTATTTGACGAATTTATGATAATATTTTAAATTGCCAAATTAGGCACTTTTTTGCATTTTTAGCATGTTTTTATCAAAATAAATGGGGTGACGTTTGTGAGTTTCAATTTAGTACAATACGGTAAAAAAAGAGAGAGACGAAACTACTCGAAAGTAAAATCTAGTATTGATTTACCAGACCTTATTAAGGTTCAAACAGAATCATTTAATTGGTTTATTCAAAAAGGATTAGCAGAACTATTTAGAGATATTTCCCCAATCCAAAACTTTACTGAAAACATTGAATTATATTTTGAAGGTTATGAATTTGATGAACCAAAATATAATGTTACACAATCTAAGGATAAGGATATGACATATTCTAAACCTTTGCGAGTGAATGTTAAATTAGTAAATAAAGAGACAGGCGAAATAAAACAACAGAAGTTATTTATGGGTGATTTTCCCATTATGTCTTCAACTGGATCTTTCATTATTAACGGGAGCGAAAGAGTTATAGTTTCGCAGATTGTAAGAAGTGCTGGTGTATTCTTTAGCGAGAATATTGATAAGAAAACTCTTAGAAGTAAATTCTTAGGTCAAGTTATTCCTACAAGAGGAGCTTGGTTAGAATATGAAATAGGATCTAAAGACGTTTTATTTGTTAAATTAGATCGTAGTAAAAAAATTGCCCTAACAACTCTATTGAGAGCGTTAGGTTTTTCTAGTGAGAAACAAATTACAGAGACTTATGGAGAATCAAACTTCCTTAGTCTTACACTTAGTAAAGATCCAACAACAAACAGTTTAGAAGCCATTAAAGAAGTATATTCAAAACTTCGCCAAGGTGAAACTGCTACTGAAGAAGGAGCTAAAGCATTCTTGGTTAGTCGTCTATTTGACGCTAAAAGATATGACTTAGCAGAAGTTGGACGTTACAAAATAAACAAAAAGCTTGATGTGTTGAACCGCGTTTATGGTAAACAACTAGCATATGATTTAGTTGATCCTGAAACTGGTGAAGTAATTGTTGAAAAAGAACAAGAAATAACAAATGAAATAATTGAAAAATTAAAAGAATATCGTCATTTATATACATATAAAGTTCCAGGTGTTGGAGCTTATGAGCTTGAATATTCATTCTTAGATCAACTAAGTGTATTCAGAAGCGCTGAAGTAAATGATGTTAAATTATTTGATTATATTACTGATGAAGATTTACTTGAAGACATCAGACAACAAGAATATAAAACTGCAAAAGTTTATTATAAAGGGTATCTAAAATCGATAGCTAAAACAGAAAAAACACTTACAGATGAGATGGGCAAAGCCTATGTTAAAGAGCTTAAAGAAGCATATGATACAACATTAGAAAATGAAAACATCTATTTTGAATTAGCTGAAATTCAAGTTCTTGAAGTTCTTACTAAAAACAAAGAAGATGAAATCATTCAAGTTAAATTGATTGGGAATAATTCATATGAAGATAAAGTACATATAGTGCCTTCAGATATTATTTCGTCAATTTCATATTATTTAAACTTATTTAATGGTATTGGTTCTTTAGATGATATTGATCATCTTGGAAACAGACGATTAAGACTAATAGGTGAACTTCTTAAAAACCAATTTAGAATTGGTCTTACAAAAATGGAAAAAAATGTTAAGGATCGTATGTCAACAAAAGATCCTGAAGAAATAACTCCTCAAAATCTAATTAATATTAGACCACTTACATCTTCAATGAAAGAGTTCTTTGGAAGTAGCCAGTTATCACAATTCATGGCTCAAACTAATCCTCTTGATGAATTAACACATAAACGTCGTATTTCAGCTCTTGGACCAGGTGGACTTACAAGAGACCGTGCTGGATTTGAAGTAAGGGACGTACATCATTCGCATTATGGTCGTATATGCCCTATTGAGACACCTGAGGGACAAAATATTGGATTAATCAATAGTTTGGCTTCATATGTTAGAGTAAACAAATATGGATTTATGGAAACTCCATACTTAAAAGTAAATCAATTAGCAAATGGGAAATCACAAATTACTGAAGAAATGGTATTCTTATCTGCTGATGAAGAAGAAAAATATATAATTGGGCAAGGTAACTTAGTTGTTAATGATGACAAACAAATCGCACAAGATTATGTTGTTGCTAGAAACCAAGGTGAAACAAAAATGCACAACAGAACTACTGTTGAACTTATGGATGTATCACCAAAACAAATCGTATCTGTTTCAACTGCATGTATTCCTTTCCTTGAACATGATGATGCGAACCGCGCTCTAATGGGTGCAAACATGCAACGTCAAGCAATTCCTCTACTAGTTCCTGAAGCTCCATATGTAGGAACAGGGATTGAATATAAAGCAGCACACGATAGTGGATCATGTGAGATAGCTGAAAATTCAGGAACTGTTGAATATGTTGATGGTAGAAGAATTAAAATTAGACAAGAAAATGGTGTAACCGACGAGTATGTCTTAGAAAAATTCAAAAGATCTAATCAAGGAACTTGCATTAATCAGACTCCAATAGTTGAAATTGGTGACATAGTAACTGCAGGAGATACCATAACTGATGGTCCTTCAATGGAAAAAGGAGAACTAGCTCTTGGTAGAAATGTGGTTGTTGCATTCATGACATGGAATGGTTACAACTTTGAAGATGCTATTATTATGTCTGAACGTTTAGTACGTCAAGATGTATTAACCTCAATTCATATAGAAAAATATGAAATTGAAGCAAGAGACACAAAACTAGGTAAAGAAGAAATAACAAGAGAAATTCCAAATGTTGGAGATGAAGGTCGTAAGTACTTAGATGATATCGGAATTATTATTCCAGGTGCAGAAGTATTTGAAGGCGACATTTTAGTTGGTAAAGTTACTCCTAAAGGACAAACAGACCCAACTCCAGAAGATAAATTATTATTGGCTATATTCGGTGAAAAATCACGTGAAGTAAGAGATACAAGTTTAAGAGTACCTCATGGTGGTGGTGGAATTGTTCATAGTGTTAAGCATTTCAGACGTGCAGATAAAGATGAATTATCGCCAGGAGTAAACGAAGTAGTTAGAATATATATCGTACAAAAACGTAAAATCAACGAAGGTGACAAAATGGCAGGACGCCATGGTAATAAAGGAGTTATCTCGAAAATATTACCTCCTGAAGATATGCCATATATGGCTGATGGAACGCCTATTGATATAATGCTTAATCCTCTAGGAGTGCCTTCACGTATGAACATCGGACAAGTATTAGAACTACATCTAGGAATCGCAGCTAAGAGACTTGGTGTGCATGTTGCAACTCCAGTATTTGATGGTGTTCAGATAGAAGAATTACAACAAATTATTGAAGAAGCTGGAATGGCAGCTGACGGTAAAGAAACACTTTATTCAGGATTAACTGGTGAAAAATTCGATAACCGTATTAGTGTTGGAGTAATGTATATGATTAAACTAGACCACATGGTAGATGATAAATTACATGCACGTTCAGTAGGACCATATACCCTAGTAACTCAACAACCTATGGGTGGTAAAGCTCAAAATGGTGGACAACGTTTTGGAGAAATGGAAGTATGGGCACTAGAAGCATATGGCGCTGCATACGCTCTTCAAGAAATGTTAACTGTTAAGTCAGATGACATTATCGGAAGAAACAAAGTATTTAGAGCAATAGTTGATGGAAAAAGTATTCCAGAACCTAGCCTTCCAGAATCATTTAGAGTACTAACTAGAGAATTACAATCACTTGGAATTTATGTTGAATTAATCAACAAAAAAACAGGTGTTAATGAAGCAAATAAGAGTTTAGTAAATGAAGATTCAGAAGATTATATAACAAAATATGGGTTCCAATCTTAGAAAGTAGGGTGATTTTATGAGTCAAATATTTTCACATTATAAAATTAGATTAGCCTCGCCTGAAGAAATTAGAGGATGGTCATTTGGTGAAGTAAAAAAACATGAAACAATCAATTACCGTACTTTGAAACCTGAGAAAGACGGTCTGTTTTGTGAAGTAATCTTTGGACCAACAAAAGATTATCAATGTGCTTGTAACAACAAATCAAAAAGAAGCTCACATACTGGTAAAAAATGTCCTGTATGTGGTGTTGAAATTACTGAAAGCAAAGTACGTAGAGAAAGAATGGGACATATCGAGTTAGCTGCCCCAGTAGTGCACACTTGGTATTTAAGAAATTCTCCATCACGCTTAGCAACATTACTAGCTTTAAAAGCAAAAGATTTAGAAGAAGTAGTATATTTAGCATCATATATCGTTATTGATTCTGGAGATACTGACTTACAATTTAAACAAATATTGAGTGAAGCAGAATATTCTAAAAAGTATATGGAATATGGTACTCGTTTCAAAGCTCTAACAGGAGCTGAGGCTGTAAAAGTATTACTTAGAAAATTAGATTTAAAAGAGGAAACTCTGCAACTTAGAAAAGATTTGCCAACTGCTTCTAAACAAAAACGTGAGAAAATCATTAAAAGACTTGCAATAGTAGAATCACTGGATAAATCTGATAACAAACCTGAATGGATGGTGCTAGACGTATTACCTGTAATACCTCCGGAACTTCGTCCAATGGTTCAGTTAGATGGTGGACGTTTCGCAACTACCGATCTAAATGATTTATATCGTCGTATCTTAAATCGTAATAATCGTCTTAAAAGACAATTTGAACAAAATGCACCTCATCTAATTACTAAAAACGAGAAACGTATGCTTCAAGAAGCTGTGGATGCATTAATTGATAACTCTAAACGTGGGCGTAAAGTAGTAGTTGAAAAAAATAGACCATTAAAATCATTAAGTGATTTATTACGTGGTAAACAAGGTCGTTTCAGACAAAACTTACTTGGAAAACGTGTTGATTATTCAGGACGTTCTGTAATCGTTGTTGGTCCTTCACTTGAAATGTATCAATGTGGATTACCAAAAGAAATGGCTGTTACATTATTTAAACCTTTCGTAATCAAAGAATTAATTGAGCGAGAAATCGCCTCAAATATTAGAAGTGCAAAAAGAATGATTGAAACACTTAAAGATGAAAGAATTTGGGACGTTGTAGAAGACGTAATTAGAGAACACCCAGTATTACTAAACCGTGCCCCTACTCTTCATAGATTAGGTATTCAAGCATTTGAACCAATCTTAGTAGAAGGAAAAGCTATTAGATTACATCCACTTGTTACTACTGCATTTAATGCAGATTTTGATGGGGATCAAATGGCAGTTCATGTTCCACTAAGTGAAGAAGCACAAGCAGAAGCTAGAGTATTAATGCTTGCTTCAAATAACATCTTAAACCCTAAAGATGGCAAACCGATAGTAACTCCGTCGCAAGATATGGTACTTGGTAACTACTATCTTACATTAGAAGTAAAAGGTGATATTGGAGAAGGTAAAGTATTTAGTGATTATGATGAGGCAACCATTGCCTATGAAAATAAACTGATTACATTACATTCTAGAATTGCAATAAGAGGTAGTTCACTTGGTAATGCACCACTTACAGAAGAACAAAAAAATGGTTATCTAATCACAACTTATGGTAAATTAACATTTAACCAAATTTTGCCAAGAAGCTTTGCATACTTAGACGAACCAACTTTAACAAATCTTCAAAAGCAAAAAAATCCTGAAACTGGAGAAGAGAAATATGTTACTCCTGATAGATACTTTGTACCAAAAGGGACAAATATTAGGGAATACATTAAAAATGCAGAAATAGTATCTCCATTCAAAAAAGGATTCTTATCACAAATTATTAGTGAAGTATTCATTCAATTTAAAATAAATGAAACTTCAAAAATGTTAGATAAACTGAAAAACTTAGGATTTAAATATTCAACACAAGCTGGAATTACTGTTTCAGCAGCAGATGTAAAGGTTTATTCAGGTAAAAAATTAGAAGTTGAAAAAACTGAAAAGTTAGTAGCCGCACTTTATGAACAATATGAAATGGGATTACTAACAGATTATGAACGTTATAAATTAGTTGTAAAAGAATGGGCCGAAGTTAAAAACAGAATTCAAACAGGATTAATGGCTGAACTTACAAAAGATAATCATATCTTTATGATGAGCGATTCTGGTGCCAGAGGGAATGCATCTAACTTTACACAGTTAGCAGGTATCCGTGGTTCTATGGCTAATACAAAACGTGAAGGATTAAATACTGCTTATAACATTAAGGCAGGAATTAAATCTACAATCGAATTACCAGTTAAATCTTCATTTATTGAAGGATTAACGATGAGTGAGTTCTTTATCTCTACTCATGGGGCTCGTAAAGGATCTACCGATACAGCCTTGAAAACAGCCGATTCAGGTTACCTAACAAGACGTTTAGTTGACGTAAGCCAGGATTTAGTAATTACTGAAGAAGATTGTCATACACGTAAGGGAACTACCGTAAAAGCAATACTACATGATGATGGAAAAGAAATTGTTCCATTTATTGATAGATTAGTTGGACGTTATACTACTGAAACTGTAGTGCATCCTGAAACTGGTGAAGTAATTTTACCAAGAGAAGGTTATATTACTGATGAAGTTGCAAACAACATTGTTGATTCAGGTATCTTAAAATTGAAAATTAGAAGTGTACTTACTTGTGATTCAAAATTAGGTGTTTGTAAAAAGTGTTATGGTCAAAACTTATCTACTGGAGACCAAGTTGAAGTTGGAGAAAGTGTTGGTATCATTGCCGCTCAATCAATTGGAGAACCTGGTACACAGTTAACAATGCGTACGTTCCATACTGGTGGAGTTGCTGGTTCAGACATTACTCAAGGGCTTCCTCGTATCCAAGAGCTGGTTGAAGCACGTACACCAAAAGGAAAAGCTGTAATTAGTGAAATCAATGGTTCGGTTTCTGAAATTGAAATAGTTGAAGAAAGATACAAAGTAACCGTTGAAAATAAATTAGAAAAAATAGTTTATGAAACTAACAGTGGAGTTACTTTATTGGTTGAAGAAGGAGACGATGTATTCTCAGGACAAAGAATAACTGATGGTTCAATCGATCCTAAACAATTACTAAAAGCAACAGATGCTGAAACAGTACATCAATATATTTTAAAAGAAGTACAAAAAGTATATCGTGCACAAGGTATTGAAATTTCTGATAAGCACATTGAAGTAATCATCCATCAAATGATGAGAAAACTTAATGTTATATTAGAAGGTGACACTACATTATTACCAGGAGCACAAGTTTCAATTAAAGAATTTATGAAAGTAAATGAAGAAGTATTGAAGAGCGGTAAGAGACCTGCGATTGGTAGACCAGTTTTATTAGGTATTACTAGAGCGAGTTTAAGAAGTGATTCATTCTTAAGTGCTGCTTCATTCCAAGAAACTACTAGAGTATTAACAGATGCTGCGATTCGCGGTAAAGTAGATGATTTAGTAGGACTTAAAGAAAATGTAATTATCGGAGGATTAATTCCTGCAGGTACTGGTATTCTAAAAGATACATATTTCAATTATGAAAAAGCCAGTAAAGAAGTAGTTGAAGAGGATTCTAATCCGTTTGTAATTGATGATCTAGACTTTTAATAATTAATCAGAAAAAGCCTATCGTTTGATAGGCTTTTTCTTTGAAATAAGGCTCAATTAAAAAAGATTAATATAATTATTGACACGCCTGCCTATGTGGTATATAATATATTTGCTAAATAGGAATAAAATACTAGAGTTTATCGCATAAGCTCTAAATTTTATGACAATTTCGAACCACCTGGTAGTGTGGAACATAAATAGAGAGGAGGAAACTATTAAATGCCTACAATCAATCAGTTAGTAAGAAAAGGAAGACAAAGTAAAATTAAGAAATCTAAATCGCGTCATTTAAATGTTGGATTTAACTCACTAAAGAATGAATCTAAGCATCAACCAAGTCCGCAAAAACGTGGTGTTTGTACACGTGTTGCTACAATGACTCCAAGAAAACCTAACTCAGCACTTCGTAAATATGCTCGTGTTAGATTATCAAATGGAATTGAAGTAACTGCATACATCCCAGGAATTGGACACAAATTACAAGAACATAGTGTTGTGTTAATTCGTGGTGGAAAAGTAAAAGACTTAGCTGGAGTTAGATACCATATCATCCGTGGTACATTAGATACTACAGGAGTAGAAAACAGAAAACAAGGTCGCTCTAAATATGGAGCAAAAAAAGCATAAATAATTTATAATTTTGAAAGGAGGAATTAATTATGCCTCGTAAAGGTCATATAGCCAAAAGAGACGTATTACCAGATCCAATATATCGTTCTAAATTAGTTACTAAATTAATTAATAACATCATGTTGGATGGAAAAAAAGGAACTGCTCAGAAAATATTATACGGAGCGTTCAAAAAAGTTGAAGAAGTTACAAATCAACCCCCAATTGAAGTATTTGAAGAAGCTTTAAAAAATGTTATGCCTACATTTGAAGTAAAATCAAGAAGAATCGGTGGACAAAACTATCAAGTACCTGTCGAAGTTAGAGATGAAAGAAGATATACTCTTGGACTTAGATGGATGACATTATACGCAAGATTAAGAAATGAAAAAACAATGGAAGAAAGATTAGCCAAAGAAATCATTGATGCTAGTCAAGGAAATGGTGCATCTGTTAAGAAGAAAGATGACATCCATAGAATGGCTGACGCTAATAAAGCTTTTGCTCATTATCGTTGGTAGAAAGGAGATATCATAATGGCACGTGAATATAGTTTAGACATGACTCGAAATATCGGAATCATGGCGCATATTGATGCGGGAAAAACTACTGCAACTGAACGTATTTTATATCATACGGGAAGAATTCATAAAATTGGTGAAACACATGACGGTGCTTCACAAATGGACTGGATGGAACAAGAACAAGAACGTGGGATTACAATTACATCAGCTGCGACAACAGCTTTTTGGAATAATCACCGTGTTAACATTATCGATACTCCTGGTCACGTAGATTTTACTGTAGAAGTATCAAGATCACTTCGTGTATTAGATGGAAGTGTTGCTCTATTAGATGCACAAGCTGGTGTTGAGCCTCAAACTGAAACGGTTTGGAGACAGGCAAATGAGTACAAAGTACCTCGTATTGTTTTTGTTAATAAAATGGATAAAATTGGTGCTGACTTTGAAATGAGTGTTAATTCACTTGGAGAAAGATTAGCAGCACACGTTGCAGCTCTTCAGTGGCCAATTGGGGCCGAAAACGAGTTTGACGGAATTATCGATTTAGTTGATATGAAAGCCTACCATTACGATGGTGGTGCTGAAGAAGTAGCTGTAGAAATTAGTATACCGGATCGTTTAAAAGAAAAAGCAGCAACAAAGAGAATGGAATTAATTGAAGCAGTCGCTGATTTTAATGATGAAATGATGGATCTATATTTAGAAGGAAAAGAAATTAGCCCAGAATTACTTAAAGCTACCATACGTAGAGCTACGCTAGACGTTGAATTCTTCCCTGTATTATGTGGTTCTGCATTTAAAAATAAAGGTGTTAAATTATTGTTGAATGCAGCAATAGATTATCTACCTAGCCCATTAGAGGTTGCGGATGTTAAAGGAATCGACAAAAATGGAGATGACGTAATACTTAAAGCTTCTGACGATGAAAAATTCGCAGCATTAGCTTTTAAAGTTATGACGGACCCATTTGTTGGAAAACTTACATTCTTCAGAGTTTACTCTGGACAATTGAAAAAAGGGTCATATATTAGAAATGCAACAAAAGATTCAAAAGAAAGAATAGGTCGAATCCTGCAAATGCATGCAAATTCTCGTAATGAGATTGATCATGTATATTCAGGAGATATTGCAGCTGCAATAGGACTAAAAAACACAATGACAGGTGACACGTTATGTGAAGATAAATACCACGTTATTTTAGAAAAAATGGTATTCCCAGAACCGGTTATTAGTGTAGCAATAGAACCAAACAGTAGAGCAGATCAAGATAAAATGGGTGTAGCCTTAAATAAACTAGCAGAAGAAGATCCAACTTTCAGAACATATACTGATGAAGAAACTGGACAAACTATTATTGCTGGTATGGGTGAATTACATTTAGACATACTTGTTGAAAGAATGAGACGAGAATTTAAAGTTGGTGCAAACGTAGGAGCTCCTCAAGTTTCTTATCGTGAAACAATCACACAAGAAGCTGAAATTGAAGGGAAATTCGTTAGACAATCTGGTGGACGTGGACAATATGGACATGTTTGGATTAGATTTGAACCAAACCCAGGAAAAGGTTTCGAATTCGTTAACAAAATTGTTGGTGGATCTGTACCTCGAGAATATATTCCTGTTGTTGGAAAAGGACTTGAAGAATCTTTAGATAATGGAGTTGTCGCAGGATACCCATTAATAGATTTAAAAGCAACACTATATGATGGTTCTTATCATGATGTAGATTCAAATGAAATGGCATTTAAAGTAGCTGCTGGAATGGCACTTAAGAAAACGAAAGAGCTATGTAACGCTATTTTACTTGAACCAATTATGTTAGTAGATGTTATTGTACCTGATGATTATTTAGGAAATGTAATTGGAGATTTAACTAGTCGCCGTGGTAGAATTGAAGGGCAATCACAACGTGCTAATGCTCAACAAATCAAAGCTAAAGTACCACTTGCAGAGATGTTTGGATATGCTACTAGCTTAAGATCAAACACACAAGGACGTGGAAACTATACTATGCAGTTTGCAGATTATTCTACATGTCCAAAGTCAATTGCTGAAGAAGTTATTAAAAAACGTAACGGTTAATTTGACTTAAAACTTGCATTATAAGCCATAATGCGATAAAATTAATTTGATAAAATATAAGAAAAATATTAAGGAGGAAATTAAAATGGCAAAACAAAAATTCGTAAGAAACAAACCACATATGAATATTGGTACTATTGGTCACGTAGACCATGGGAAAACAACTTTAACAGCTGCTATCGCTACTGTATTAGCTAAAAGAGGAGTAGGAGATACTGTTGCTGCTGATTTCGCTTCAATCGATAATGCACCAGAAGAGAGAGAAAGAGGAATCACAATTAATACTTCACATGTAGAATATGAAACTGAAAAACGTCACTATGCACATGTAGACTGTCCAGGTCATGCTGACTACGTTAAAAACATGATTACAGGTGCAGCACAAATGGACGGTGGAATCATCGTTGTTAGTGCTAATGATGGACCAATGCCTCAAACAAGAGAACATATTTTACTATCTCGTCAAGTAGGTGTACCTAAATTAATCGTATTTATGAATAAAGTAGATATGGTTGATGATGATGAGTTATTAGAATTAGTAGATATGGAAATTCGTGAATTACTAGAAGAATATGACTTCCCTGGAGATGAAATTCCTGTAATCCAAGGTTCTGCATTACTAGCTTTACAAGGAGATCCAATACATGAACAACGTGTTATGGACTTAATGGATGCTGTAGATAATTATTTTGATACACCACTTCGTGAAACTGACAAACCTTTCCTAATGCCTGTTGAAGACGTATTCAGTATTACTGGACGTGGAACAGTTGCAACTGGTAGAGTTGATCGTGGAACTATCAAAGTTGGAGAAAAAGTTGAAATTATTGGTATTAGAGACACTCAAGAAACTGTATGTACAGGTGTTGAAATGTTCCGTAAATTATTAGACCGAGCTGAAGCTGGAGATAATATTGGAGCTTTACTTCGTGGTGTTGCTAGAGAAGACATTCAACGTGGACAAGTATTAGCTAAACCTAAAAGTGTTACGCCTCATACAAAGTTCAAAGGACAAGTATACGTTCTTTCAAAAGAAGAAGGTGGACGTCATACTCCATTCTTCAGTAACTATCGTCCTCAATTCTATTTCAGAACTACAGACGTTACAGGTGTTATCGAATTACCTGCAGGTGTAGAAATGGTTATGCCTGGTGATGATGTAGAAATGATCGTAGAATTAATTCACCCAATCGCACTTGAACAAGGTACTAAATTCTCTATTAGAGAAGGTGGACGTACTGTTGGTGCTGGTATTGTTGCAGAAATGCTTGAATAATTTTTAAAATATAAAACAAAATAACAAAAGAGACTTCGGTCTCTTTTTTATATGCGAATTTCACAAAATCTTCATACAAATATAGTATAATTTTGTTATAATGAAATAGGTGATAAAAATGTTAGTAGATACTCATGTACATTTAAATTCAAATAAATACATTGATAACCTCCCTGAAGTGATTCAGAGAGCTCTTGATAATTCAGTTGAAACGATGATTGTAGTTGGATATGATAAAGAGACAAATAAACTTGCAATAGAACTTGCTGAAAAGTATCCATTTATCTATGCAACTGTAGGGTTTCATCCTACAGATGCAAAGGATATTAAACCAGGCGATTACGAACTACTTACTAAACAAATACAACATGAAAGAGTGGTAGGTGTTGGAGAGTGTGGTCTTGATTTCTATTGGGATAAGAAATTCATTAATGAGCAAATTGAAGTGTTTAAAAGACAAATTGAATTGTCACGAAAGTACAATAAACCGTTAATAATACATATGAGAGATGCTACTGAGGCTACTTATAATGTATTAAGTGAATATAAGAATCTTAAGGGAATCATGCATTGTTATTCAGGTAGCCCTGAAATGGCAAAGAATTTTCTTGATCTAGGATTACATATTTCACTTGGGGGACCTGTTACTTTCAAAAATGGACATAAGCCTAAAAAGGTAGCTGAGATGGTTCCAATTGACAAGTTGTTAATAGAAACTGATGCTCCTTACTTATCTCCACACCCTTTTAGAGGTAAAACCAATGAACCTAGTAGAGTTAAACTAGTAGCTGAAGAAATTGCCAAGATTAGAAATGTTTCTTATGAAATTATTGCAGAAGAAACAACTAAAAATGCATATAGACTTTTTAACATAAAGGAGAGAATATAAATGAAAAAAATATTATTAGTATTTTCTGTATCTCTACTGATTTTTCTATCAGGTTGTGTTACAGATGGATTAGGTACAGAAATAAATTATTATTCAGATGATGAACTTAAAGACTTAATAGAGGAAATGATGCCTGATACAACAGTCGATACGATATATGATTTAGGTTCCTTTCAAACTGCGGTTTCTGACATGATAAGTGTTGCAAGAAGCGGAGTTATTGGTGTTGTTAGTGCATCTTTAGAAGCCACTGGAACAGGTTCTGGTGTTATTTATAAAAAAGAAGGGACAACTTACTATGTAGTAACAAACCATCATGTTGTAGAAGACTCTATAGCGTTGTCGGTTGTATATGAAGAAAATGGTGTTTTGTTTGAAGTAATAGATGAGTACACTGAAATTTTAGGGTCTGATCCCACAACAGATTTAGCAGTCTTTACATTTGAATCGAATCAAGACTTTACTGTTATCGAATTTGCTGATTCTTATGAATTAGAAATAGGTGAGTTTGTCTTTGCAGTAGGTAATCCATTAGGATTCACATATTATGGAACTGTAACAATGGGTATAGTAAGCGGACTAACAAGATATGTTGTTGACGGAGATTTTGAAGCAACATTGTTACAACATGATGCAGCAATAAGTCCTGGAAATAGTGGTGGAGCATTATTAAATATTGATGGAGAACTTATTGGAATTAATAATATGAAACTTGTTGAAGAATTTGTTTCCAATATTGGGTTTGCGATCCCTTCAAATACTGTAAAAAGAATTACAATGGATTTAGAAGATGATGGGGAAATTACTAGACCATACTTAGGAATATCTACTAATGCACAACTTAATGTCTGTGGAACAGATTATGGGGTCTGTATTCCTAATGTTCTTGAAGGAGGAGCTGCAGAAGCAGCTGGATTACTTGATGGGGATACAATTATTGGGTATAAAAATACTTCTTATGACGATTTCTTAGAGGTTATGAACTTTAATGATTTGAAAGAGGCTATCTTAAATTCTCAAGTTGGAGAAGAAATTCAACTTAGATATATAAGGGATGGAGTTACATATGAATCTTTAGTAGTTACACTTGGAACTCACCCTGACGATTAAAAGAGGATTTCCTCTTTTTTTCTTGTAAAAAAGTATAAAAAAAAGTATAATAATGTAGGCTTAAAGGAGTTGATAATATGGGTTTAACCGCTGGAATAGTTGGATTACCAAATGTTGGGAAATCGACACTATTTAATGCAATAACAAAGGCAGGAGCACTTGCTGCAAATTACCCATTTGCTACAATAGATCCAAACGTAGGAGTAGTTGAGGTACCAGACACAAGAATCGATAAACTGACAGAAATAGCAAAACCGAAAAAAACGATTCCAACAATATTTGAATTTACAGATATTGCAGGAATAGTAAAAGGTGCATCAAAGGGAGAAGGACTTGGTAATAAATTTCTAAGTCACATTAGAGAAGTAGATGCAATAGTTCATGTTGTTAGAGCATTTGATGATGATAATGTTACTCACGTTGATGGCACTGTAGATCCTGTAAGAGACATAGAAATACTAAATTTAGAGTTAATTTTTGCTGATTTAGAAGTAGTTGACAAGAGAATTCCAAAGATTTTGAAGAAGGCCCAGCTAAAAGTTGACCAGGACTCTGTTTACGAGTATAATATACTTTCTAATATACGTGAAACATTGATGAACAATCAACCAATCAGAACTATTAAATATGTTGAAAGTGAGTTAGCTTTCATTAAGAATTTTAATTTTCTTACACAAAAAACAATGCTTTATGTAGCTAATATATCTGAAGATGAAATCAGTGACTTTTCAAATAATGAATATGTTAAGAAAATCAAAGAATTCGCTACTAAAGATAATAGTGAAGTTGTAGTTATAAGCGCTAAAATCGAAGCTGAACTTGGTGAATTAGATGATGATGAGAAGGCAATGTTTTTAGAAGACCTTGGGATTGTTGAATCTGGGTTAGATAAATTAATAAAAAGAAGTTACAAACTTTTAGGATTAGAAACATATTTTACCGCAGGTCCAGACGAAGTTAGAGCTTGGACTTTTAAAAAGGGTATGAAAGCTCCAAAATGTGCAGGCATAATCCACAGTGATTTTGAAAGAGGTTTTATTAGAGCAGAAACAATCCCATATGAGGAGTATGTTAAGTATGGTGGAGAGTTAGGGGCTCGAGAAGCTGGTAAATCTAGATCAGAAGGAAAAGAGTACATTGTAAAAGACGGGGATGTATTGTTATTTAGATTTAATGTTTAATAAAAAAGCACATTTGTGCTTTTTTTTGTATAGTATCACCTTGAATATATGATAAAATAAATATATACATAAGAGATTAGTAGGTGATTACATGATTCCCAAAATTTATAGACTTACTTCATTTTCTAAAGAACCACACGGAGGAAATAAAGCTGGAGTGGTTATTAATGCAGGCATATTAAGTGAAGAACAAATGCAAAAAATCGCTAAGGAAATAGACTATTCTGAGACTGCTTTTGTTTTAAATAGCGAAAATGCAGATTTTCATATACGTTTTTTCACGCCTATTAGTGAAGTGGGCTTATGTGGTCATGCAACTATTGCCACATTTAATTTACTCAGAGATTTAGATATGATCCAGGAGGGATTCTATACGCAAGAAACTAAAGCAGGTATCTTAAAATTAGATATTCGGAAAGACTTAGTTTACATGGAACAAGTCCCACCGATATATGGTGAATACGTAGATCCTAATGAAATTGAAGACTGCTTTCTTGAAAATGGATTTGTAGATAGGAGTCTTCCTATTAGAGTTATCTCGACTGGGATGAAGGAAATATTTATACCTGTTAAGAGTATCAAAAAGCTAGACAAGTTATCTCCTGTATTTGAGAAAATCATTGAATTGTCCGTTAATTACGACGTAATTGGAGTACATTGTTTCTCTTTGACAGATGATAAAGATGCTGATGCATATGGTAGAAATTTTGCTCCTATTGTTGGTATAAATGAAGAAAGTGCAACTGGAACAAGTAATGGTGCACTAGGGTGTTATTTAAATAATTATGTAGATAAAGACAAAACCGAATGGATACTTAGACAAGGGTACAGTATGGACCTACCATCGGAGATCATTACAAAACTCACAATCAAAAACGGAGAAATTCAAACTGTATTTGTTGGAGGAACAGCAAAAATACTAGAGGAGTGATATTATGAGAACAGCAATCATTACTGTTGGAAAAGAAGTCCTAACTGGAAAAACTATCAATACAAACTTAGCTATTATTTCAAGAATGCTAAATCAAATCGGAATCGATACAAATAGATCATTTGTTATAGATGACCAAAAAGAAGAATATTACAAGATACTCGACTTTATAGATGAAGAATTAATCATTTTTACAGGAGGTCTTGGACCAACAATAGACGATATATCAAGAGAAACTGTAATTGATTATTTTGGGGTTGAAGCTAGTATAAATCAAGAAGTACTTAAAGGAATCAAAGAATACTTTGACCACATAGGATTAAAAATGCAGAATACGAATGATAAACAAGCTTATTTTCCTAAAAAAAGTTTCATTTTGCACAATGATCTTGGAACTGCGCCTGGAGTTATATTTTCTAAAGGAGAAAAAACAATTATTTTACTTCCGGGTCCACCACATGAAATGTTGCCTATGTTAATTGAATCAGTTGAATACTTGAAACAGATACTAAATATCAAGCTTTTTTCAAAGGGATTTAGACTTGTTGGAACTGGTGAATCTTCGATGGAAAAAGCACTTGAAGGATTCTATCAGCTTCATTCTAATGTTAATATTGCTCCTTACGCAAGCATAGGAGAAATAAAATACGTATTTACTTCAAATAAACTTAGTGATTTAGAAAGTGCCATGAATGAGTTTAAAAAGAAGTTTGAGAAATACATATACGGAGATTTGAACGATACACTAGAAGGTGTTGTTGTTGAGTTATTGTCAAAGAATAACCTTATAATATCAGTTGTGGAGAGTTGTACAGGTGGACTTTTAGCTGGTTCAATAACTAGCGTAAGTGGTTCATCAAAAGTGTTTTCTGAAAGTATAGTTACATATAGTAATGAAGCCAAAGTAAAGTATTTAGACGTTTCTTTAGATACACTTAGTACTAATGGAGCAGTGAGCAATGAATGCGCTTATGAGATGGCAAATAATCTATATAATAAGACTATATCTGATATATGTGTTTCAGTAACAGGCATAGCTGGACCTACTGGTGGAACAAAAGAAAAACCAGTCGGGCTTGTATTTTTTGGAATTAATTATTTGGGTAATACAAGAACTTATAAAATGATTTTTAATGGAAACAGAGAAATGATCAGAAACAGAGCAACTATTTTTGCCCTTAACCTAGTAAGAAAAGAATTAATTCAACTTAAATAAATGAAAAAGTGAAACATATACAGTTTCACTTTTTCTGTGCCAAATCAGCAAAGAAATGGATGGATAACAATTTTTTTTCATTACATAGAAACTATATACAAAAACTCAATAGAGGATAAAAGATTTTCAAATCCCTCTTGTATCTACAGTTTATCACTTATTTTGAACATAAAACAGTATTTCAAGTAGGTTACAAAATCCAATAAGTATGATACACTATTAGGGTTATATATTATATATAACAATTAGTATTAAAGAGTTTACTTTGAAAAACAACTGTGATATAATTATTCAGCATGAGTGGAAACTCATCCTTGCTGTGATGCAGCCAATAGACCAAAAGGAGGTATATAAAATGAGAAAATACGAAATTATGTACATCATTCGACCTACTGTATTAGAAGATGATAGAAAGGCTTTAATTGAAGAATTAAACGCTATTTTTACGTCTCGTGGTGCAGAGATAACAAAGGTAACCGAATGGGGTACAAAAGATCTAGCTTATGAAATCGATAAGCATCAAAAAGGTTATTACGTAATTTTAGACGTAGTATCTAACGATGAAGCTAGAATTGAATTCGACCGTATTGTAAGAATAAAAGAATCTATTATTCGTTATTTAATTTTAAAAGATGAAAGATAAGGAGTGATTTTATGATCAATCGTACTATTTTAGTAGGACGTTTAACAAAAGACCCTGAATTAAGATATACTTCAAGTAATCTTGCAGTAGTGAAGTTTACACTTGCAGTAAATCGCACTTTCACAGGACCTTCTGGAGAAAGAGAAGCTGACTTCATTCAATGTGTTGTTTGGAGAAAACAAGCTGAAAATTTAGCTCGTTATGTTAAAAAAGGTAGTCTAGTAGGTGTTGAAGGCAGAATACAAACAGGTTCTTACGACGACAAAGATGGGATCAGAAAATACACAACTGAAGTTGTTTGTGATAGTGTTCAATTCTTAGAACCTAAAAGTCATGGGAATAATGATACTGATGAACATGGTTCTCAAGAGTACCAAAGAAGTTATCAAAAAAATGATTATGAAAAACCAAAGAAACAAGAATCAACTCCTACAATAGATGTAGCTGAGGATGATTTACCATTCTAAAAGGAGGAATGTAAAATGGCAAGACCTGGAAATTTCCGTAAAAAACGTAAAAAAAGATGTTATTTCACTGATAACAAAGTAACATATATAGATTATAAAAACATAGATCTTCTTAAAAGATTTATTAGTGATAGAGGTAAAATCTTACCTAAACGTGTTACAGGAACTAAATCAAGATATCAATCTGAATTAAGTGTAGCTATAAAACGTGCACGCCATATGGCTTTATTACCATTCGTTAAAGAATAAGACTCATTAATTGAGTCTTTTTTATTTAAATATTTTTCAATCGATTAACTTTGAAAATTAACCCTATTATGATATAATTATTAAGACAAATCGAGGTGATTATATCAAAACACTATTTAAAGTTTTAGTACCGATTTTAGTAGCTTTAATATTATTCGCATATATTATTTTTAGGGATAATAGTGTTTTTGTTTTAGCATTTTCTGGATTAGTAGTTTTGGGTATGATTAATGCGTATTTTCAAATTTTTTATTACCGTCATAAAAATCAAAAAATCACATGGTTATCAAAAAAACTCAAAGATACTCAAAATCTAGTTGAAAGAAAAGACATTGCTGAAAAAAAAGTTGTTGCAGAAATGCCATTAGGGATTATTTTGTTTGATGAATTACTTGTAATTAGATGGGCAAACAACTGTGCAAAAGATATTTTTGAGAATGTACTAATTAAGAGAAACATTGAAACTTTATCGACAGATCTATTCAATAATCTTACTAGTAAACAACCAGATAAGGTTCTGATTCTTAAAATATACACTCATGAGTACGAAGTGGAATTTGATTTTGATAATCTTATTCTATATTTAACACAAGTTTCTGAAAGAGAAGAGACAAAAAGAAAATATGACGATTCAACAGATGTTATTGCTGTTTTAAATTTAGACAATCTAGATGATGCTATAAGTGTCTTAGATGTATCTGAGAGAAGTTATATACAAGGAAGATATTTGAAAGTGCTTGAAGACTGGGCAGAAGACTTTGGATTCTATTTAATTCCAATCGCTACTTCTAAATTGATTGCAGTAATGAATAAAACAAATTTAGTTGATCTAATAGAAAACGAGTTTGGGATTCTGAAGAGTATATCTGAAATTTCAAAAGAAAATGACTTGTTAGTTACACTTAGTAGTGGTATCGCTTGTGCTAATATCAAATTTAATAAACTAGGAGATATCGCAGAAGAAGCTTTGGATTTAGCATTATCACGTGGTGGGGATCAAATAGTAGTAAATATTGAAGGTAATGATTTACGCTACTTTGGAGGAAACACTAATACTGCTGAAAAACGAACAAGAATCACTACAAGAATTAACATTCAAAAATTAGAAAAGTTATTTGAAGAAAGCCACAGAGTATTTATTATGCCTCATATCCATCCTGATACCGACGCACTTGGTGCTGCAATGGGTATATTAAAATTAGCTCAAACTTTTAACAAAGAAGCATATATTGTACTGGACACAGAGGGTTCAGATAAAACAGTACAGAAGATTATTCAATTAATAGCATATGAATATGTAGTCTTTTTAGATTATATTATTTCCCCTATTTTAGCACTTGATTTTATTAATAGAGAAGATCTTCTAGTTTTAGTAGATCATCATTCTTTCGGACAGACTATTGAGCCAAAGATTATTTCGAAAACGAAAAAATTAGTTATCATAGACCATCATAGAAAATTGTCAGATGCTGTACCTAATGCATTAATAAGCCATATTGAACCTTATGCTTCTAGTAGTGTAGAGCTTGTTACTGAAATGATTGATTTAGCATCCAAAGATGTTGAAATAAATCAATTTGAAGCTACAGTAATGCTATCTGGAATTATGGTAGATACAAACAATTTTATATATAGAACGGGATCTAGAACATTTGAAGCAGCAGCGATTTTAAGAAAATTCGGTGCGGATACTTTCAAAGTAAAAACAATACTTAGAGAGGGTCTAGAAGAAATTCAACTAAAATCACAATTGTTGTCAATAGCTGAAGTTGTCCATTCTAAATTCTCACTTGTTATAGTTCCAAAGAATATCGCATCATCAAGAAATCTACTTGCAAAAGTAGCAGACATGCTACTTGAAATTGATAATACAGTTGCATCGTTTGCTCTTGGTTATTTTGAAGAGGGAATGGTTGGAATAAGTGCCAGAAGTTTGGAAGGATTTAATGTTCAAATAATTATGGAGAAATTTAATGGTGGAGGGCATCTAAATAATGCTGGTGCTCAAATAGAAACTAAAGATATAGGCAATGTTAAGAAGGAGTTAATCGAATTCATTAACGATGCTATTCAGGAGGAAAAACCAATGAAGATAATTTTAATTAAAGATGTAAAAGGTAGAGGAAAAAAAGGTGAAATAATAGGCGTTGCTACAGGTTATGGTAATTACTTACTTTCATCCAAAAATGCAATTGAAGCAACTACAGAAAATATGCAATCTATCGAGGTCGAAAAAGCTAAAAAAGAAGAAAAAGAAAGAAAACTTCTTGAGGAAATGAAAATCTTAAAAGAAAAAATAGAGAGTCTACCTGTAAAAGTATTTGTTAAAATAGGTGAAAATGGGAAATTGTTTGGAAAAATAAACTCAAAACAAATTACCACTGAGTTTAAGAAACAAAACAATTTAGATATTGATAAACGTAAAATTCAATTAAAGGATGATATATCTGCACTTGGTAATTACAATGTTGAAGTAAAACTTCATAAAGATGTAACAGCAATAATCGAAGTATTAGTTGTTGAAGAATAGAGGGATAATATGGAAAAAATAACTCCTCATAATCTCGAGGCAGAACAAGCAGTACTAGGAAGTATCTTTGTAGTTCCTGGAACAATAAAAACATTAGTTGATAAACTAATGTTTGATGATTTTTATGCATATAGACATAAAGTTATTTTCACTGCAATGGTGGAATTATTTCAAGATGGAGTAGAGATAGACTACACTACTCTTACAAATATCCTTGAAACAAAAGACCTTCTTAAAGATGCAGGTGGAGTTGATTACATTTTAGGGTTAATAAATGCAGTTCCATCTATTGCAAACTTACATAACTATATTAATATAGTAAAAGATAAATCAGTAACAAGAAGAATTATGGATGCAGCACGTAAAATTGTTGAAGATGGTTATGCAGCAGATGATACGGCTGATTTTGTAGATCAATCCGAAAAACTGATTTTCGATATAGCTAAAGATAGAAGAACAACTGACTTTATATCATTAAGTGAAGTTACTGAACAAGTAATTACTAAAACAGAAAGTATGAAAGATAACGTTGGAAAAATCACAGGGTTAGATACAGGATTCGATGAACTTAACCATTATACATTAGGATTACAACCTTCAGAATTAATGATTATTGCAGCTAGACCATCAATTGGTAAATCAGCTTTCGCTTTAAATATCGCTACAAATGTTGCAAAAATGGATAAAAAACCTCACGTTGCATTTTTCTCTTTAGAAATGGGGAGCGATCAGTTAGTAAGCAGAATGCTAAGCTCAGAAGCAAGAATTCATGGAGTAAAAATACGTACAGGACAATTATCAAATACTGAATGGCAACAATTAAACTTGGCACAAGAAAGCCTTTCAAAGCTAAATATTATGTTTGATGATGCTGGAACTGTAAAAATCACAGAAGTAAGACAAAAATGCCGAAAACTTGTTCAAGAAGGTAAACTTGATTTAGTAATAATAGATTACCTACAGCTTCTAAGTGGATCTAATCCTACAGTTAACCGAGTTCAAGAAGTTTCAGAGATTTCAAGAGTCTTAAAGGAAATAGCACGCGAATTAAAAATACCTGTTATCGCCTTATCTCAACTTTCTCGTGGCGTTGAAAGAAGAGAAGACAAAATACCCGTAATGGCTGATTTACGTGACTCTGGATCTATAGAGCAAGATGCGGATATTATCTTATTCCTCTATAGAGATGAATATTACCATCCAAAAGACACAAACCGTCCAGACCAAGTAGATATTATCATTTCTAAGAACCGTCAAGGAGCTACAAAACCAGATGGATTTAGATTATCTTTCAATAAACAATGTAGTTATTTTGGGAATATAGAATCAGAATATGACTCACCTATTGATGATATAGATTAGTAAGCCATTTATCAATATAATTTATATTTGACAGTGTAACCTAAGTTACACTGTTTTTCCTTTATATTATATATAATATAAAAGACTGGAAGTGATATTATGAATAGCATATTGCCTAAACTAAAAAATGGATTCAAAAATAATGAAATGATAAAAGAATCAATTCTTAAATTAATTGATAAATTGTCATTAAATAATCATCTCTTAAAAGATGAGTATTTAATGATTTTTGACAATATCACTTTTGAAGAAACAACTTATTTATATCAGAAAGCATATGAGGCTAAAATTCCATATTATCAGAATAGAGTATTTCTTAGAGCTTTAATTGAAATTTCTAATTATTGCAAAATGGGATGTAAGTATTGTGGTATAAATAGCTCTTCGAATTCTATTAAGAGGTATAGACTATCTGTTGATGAAATTTTAGAATGTTGTAGGCTTGGGTTTTCCCTTGGATACAAGACTTTTGTACTCCAAGGAGGAGAAGATTCATTCTATACTGATGATGTTTTGATAGAAATAATCAGCAAGATTAAGCTTGAAAATCCTAACACAAGAGTTACATTATCTATTGGAGAAAGATCAAAAGAGTCATATCAAAAATTATATACCGCTGGTGCTGATAGATATTTACTTAGACATGAAACTGCTTCAAAAAGACTTTATAATTACTTGCATCCAAATTATATGAGTTTTGAAAATAGAAGAGAATGTTTAGAAAATCTAAAAGAAATTGGGTTCCAAGTAGGTGCAGGATTTATGGTTGGTACTCCTACTCAAACAAACGATGATTTGGTTGAGGATTTGTTGTATCTGAAAAAACTCAATCCACACATGATAGGTATTGGTCCGTATCTTTGTCATGAAGATACTGAATTAAGAGGAAATATCAGTGGAACATTGGATCAAACATTAGTAATGGTTGCTTTAACTAGGCTTACTTTACCTAAAGTTCTTCTTCCAGCAACAACTGCACTTGGAACTGTTGACATGACTGGGAGAGAAAAGGGTTTAAAGGCTGGAGCAAATGTTATAATGCCAAATATAAGCCCATCAGAAAATAAAAAATTATATGAAATATATCAAAATAAAATTTGCACTGTCGATAGTAGTGATCTCGATAAAGATAACCTTGAAAGTAAGGTAAATTCTGTTGGTCACGTTATTGATTTGGGTGTTGGAGATTATGTTGATATTGAAAGGATGGTTGAAAGTGATAGATAGAGAATATATACATAAAGTACTACAAGCAGGGAAAAATCCTTCAATGGATGAGATAAAAAGAATATTACTAAAAGCTAAAAAAAGAGAAAAATTAAATCATTTAGATATAGCTATACTGCTGAATGCTCATGAAAAAGAACAAATAGAGGAAATTTATGAAATTGCTGGACAATTAAAAGACGAAATATATGGTAAGAGAATTGTTATTTTTGCTCCTTTATACATTTCTAACTATTGTATAAACAATTGTAAATATTGTGGATATAAAAGAGATAATAAATTCCCTCGTTTAAAACTTACTCAAGAAGAAATTAAACATCAAGCGATTAATCTAGAGAAACTAGGGCATAAGCGTTTGGCTCTTGAAGTAGGAGAATCTCCAACTGAAACGCCAATTGATTACGTACTAGAATCTATAAAAACTATTTATGATAATAGTTCTATCCGAAGAATCAATGTTAATATAGCTGCAACAACTGTCGAAGATTATAAAAAACTGCATGAAGTTGGTATCGGAACATATATCTTGTTCCAAGAAACATATGATAGACCAACATTTGAAGCAATGCATCCAAAAAGTTTAAAGGGAAATTATGATTATCACCTTAGTGCATTTGATAGAGCATTTGAAGCAGGAATTGAAGATCTTGGTGCTGGTGTGTTATTTGGATTATACAAGTATAAAAATGAAGTCTTAGGGTTAATCATTCATAATGAATATTTAGAAAAGAAACATGGAGTAGGATTTCACACTATAAGCGTTCCAAGGTTGAAAAAAGCTGAAGGTATGGATTTAGAAGACTATCCTCACATTATAACTGATGAACAATTTAAAAGATTAGTAACAATATTAAGACTTGCAGTACCTTACATTGGAATAATTCTTTCTACAAGAGAAACTGAAGAAATTAGAAAAGATCTAATAGATCATGGGATATCTCAAGTAAGCGCAGGAAGCAAGACAGATGTTGGGGGATACCACGATGAAGATGAAGAAAATATCGCTCCAGATCAGTTTGAATTATCTGATGAAAGAAGTGTATTAGATATCACTAAGGACTTAATGAATCATGGATATATACCATCATATTGTACAGCGTGTTACCGAAAAGGACGTGTTGGAGATAGATTCATGCAGTTAGCTAAATCAGGAGAAATCGGATTAATTTGCGAACCAAATGCCCTTATGACTTTAACAGAATATTTAATGGATTATGGAGATCAAGAGCTAACTAAAAAAGGGTTAAAATTTGTATTTAGTCATGCTGAAACAATTAAAAATCAAAGTGTAAAAGAAAAGTTAAAAACAAATATTTTTAGAATTATTAAAGGTGAAAGAGACTTATTCTTCTAAAGGGGGAATTGCATGAGAATCGAGAATGATTATATTGGTAAAGTGGAACTTGATGATAGTGTCTATTATGGAATATCTACATTTAGAGCATTATCTAATTTTGATGTAAGCACTGAAAAAGTAAATATGAAAATTGTTTATGAGCTAGTTAACATCAAAAAACAAGCCGCTATTACAAACAAAAAACTCGGCTACATGGAAAAAGATATTGCAAATGCAATTATCAAAGCATGTAATGAAATTCTTAAAGGGGATTTTGATAGCTCTTTTATCGTGAACCGATATCAAGGTGGGGCTGGAACTAGCACAAACATGAATGTGAATGAGGTAATTGCAAACGTTGCATTGAAAATTTTAAATAAAAACTTAGGTGAATATGATATTATTCATCCGATTAATCATGTGAATCTTCATCAATCTACAAATGATACTTTTCCTACATCTGTTAAAATCGCCGCGATTAAACAAATTAGATCTCTTGCAATAGAGTATGCTTCTTTACAAAAAACTTTCCAAGAAAAAGAAACTGAATATGGAAAAGTAATCAAGCTTGGAAGAACTCAGTTCATGGATGCAGTTCCTATTTTAGCTGGGCAAATGTTTGGAGCTTATGCAGAAACTATCTCAAGAGATAGATGGCGAATATACAAAGTTGAAGAAAGATTAAGAACGATTAATATAGGCGGAACCGCAATCGGAACTGGGTTAAATGCACCACTTAAATACACTTTTATGATGACAACTCTTCTTCAAGACTCTACCAACATTGGTCTTTCTAGAGCTGAATCATTAATAGATAATACTCAAAATACTGATTCTTTTAATGAAGTATCTGGACTGTTGAAAGTTGCTGCATCTACATTGATAAAAATAAGTAATGATTTTAGATTTTTAGCTTCTGGACCACATGGTGGAATAGGAGAAATAATATTAAAAGATAATCAAGTTGGGTCATCTATAATGCCTGGAAAAACGAATCCAGTTATATTAGAAATGGTAATCCAAAATGCATACAAAGTTATTGCTAACGACTCATTAGTAAATAATCTAGTATCTAGTGGAAATTTAGAATTGAATGCCTTTATTCCCGCTATTGGAGAAGCTCTTCTTGAGTCTTTAGAGCTATTAACAAATACTGTTAAAATATTTAATGAAAAATGTGTTAAGTTTATTGTAATGAATGAGGAAAGATGTGCAGAAAACCTAAAGAAATCACACTCATTAATTACACCACTAATCTCTATTATTGGATATGATAAAGCAAGTGAAATCGTTAAAACTGCCAATGAAAAAAAGGTTTCAGTTATTCAGGTTTTAAAAAGTAAGAAATTGTTTACCGATGATGAAATTGACACATTACTTGATCCACTGAATATTACAAGACCAGGAATCTTGAAAGGAGTGTTATAAATGAGTATGAATCAAACTCCTAGAGCATCACGAACACACATTGGTATTTTTGGTAGAAGAAACGCTGGAAAATCAAGTGTAATAAATGCTATGACAAATCAAAGCATTTCACTGGTGTCTGATATCGCTGGAACAACAACAGATCCTGTCTTTAAGTCGATGGAAATTCTTCCATTAGGTCCAGTAGTTTTAATTGATACTGCAGGGATTGATGATACTGGGGAACTAGGGAAATTAAGAGTTGAAAAAACGTATGATATTATCAATAAGACTGATATTGGTTTGATTGTTTTTGATATAAATCAAGATGAATTTTCATTCGAGAAAGAACTAATTAAAGAGTTCAAAAAAAGACAAAAACCATATCTTTTAGTAGCTAATAAATTAGATTCAAGTACAGAGAAAAATGACTTCATAGGAATATTCAAAGATGAAGTCTTAAAGGTATCTGCCATTACAAAAGAAGGCATAGATGATTTAAGAAACAAGATTGGAATTACTTTAAAAATAGAAGAAGAGAAATTTATGATTGTCGGTGATTTACTTAAGCCTGGAGACATAGTAGTTCTTGTTACTCCTATCGATAAAGCAGCTCCTAGAGGCAGATTAATACTACCACAACAACAAACTATTAGAGACATTTTAGAAAGTGATGCAATCGCAGTTGTTACGAAAGAACACGAGTTAAGAGAAACATTAGACAAGCTTGGGACTAAACCAAAGTTAGTTATTACCGATTCCCAAGTATTTTTGAAAGTTTCAGCAGATACTCCAAAAGACATTATGCTAACATCTTTTTCAATTTTATTTGCCAGAAATAAAGGAGATTTGGAAGAACTTGTTAAAGGTGCAAAAGCTATCGAAAAATTAGAAAATGGTGACAGAATATTAGTTAGCGAAGGTTGTACTCATCACCGTCAAAGTGATGATATAGGAACAGTTAAAATACCAAGATGGTTAAGACAGTATACTGGAAAAGACTTTAATTTTACATATAGTTCAGGATATTCATTTCCAAAGGATATGGAAGATGTAAAATTGGTTATTCATTGTGGTGCATGTATGCTAAATAAAGCAGAAATGATGCATCGAATATCTCAGGTTGTTGAGAAAGAAATACCGATTGTTAATTATGGAGTTTTAATTGCGTATGTGCAAGGAATTTTTGAAAGAGCATTAGATCCATTCCCATATGCAAAAATGATATATTTAGATGAGTAAAACCCTGAAATTTCAGGGTTTTTATTTTTCGAACAAAAATGTAGTTTTTTTTATAAGATAATGGTATAATTCTCATGATGAAAAAAAGGTGACTAAAATGAAGAGAAAAATAGATCTAACTACTGGAAGTATTTTTAAAAAATTATTAATCGTTGCTATACCAACTTTGTTCACAAGTATAATTCAAATGACATATAATTTAACAGATATGTTTTGGGTTGGAAAAGTTGGAAGTATGGGATTGGATCCTGATGAAGCAATAGCAGCTGTTGGAACTGCTGGATATTACATTTGGTTTGGGTTTGGCCTTATTTTACTTGCTAAAATTGGATCATCAGTTATGATTAGCCAATCTGCTGGTAAAAGTGATATGAATCTTGTAACTAAATATGCTAATAGTGGCTTTGTTCTTATGTTGTTGTTTGCTATAGGATATTCTTTATTCGGATATTTAGGTTCGAATTTATATATTGATTTATTCAATTTAGATAGTGCTAATGTGATAGAATACTCAACTAGCTATCTCCAAATAGTATCAATGTTTGGAATTTCATTGTTCATGGTTAACTTCTTTAATGGAGTAAATGATGGACTCGGAAAAACGATAAACACTTTACTTATTACTGCTTCTGGATTGATTTTAAATATTGTTCTTGATCCATTCTTTATATTAGATAATGTGAATGTATTTGGATCAGTATTCCCTGGACTTGGAATGGGAGTTAAGGGAGCTGCTATTGCTACTGTAATTGCACAAACATTTATATTAGGTATCTATATAGTATTTTATTCTACTAAGAATAGACCTTTCGTCATTAATCCCAAGAAACACTTTGAATTTAAGTATTTAAAAGAAATTGCAAAAATTGGTCTTCCTGTAGGAATCCAAAGTATGTTGTTCACTTCAATAAGCATTGTGCTTGGGATAATGATTGTATCTTATGGCTCATCGGTTTTGGCGATTCAAAGAGTTGGCAGCCAGATCGAAGCTTTGGCTTGGATGATAGCTTCAGGGTTCCAAGTGGCTCTTGCTAGTTTTGTAGGACAGAATTTTGGAGCCATGAAATATGATCGAATTAGAAAAGGGTACTATACTGCTTTAAAATTACTTGTACCATATGGAATAATCATTAATATAGTCTTGTTTGTTTTCGCAGAACAATTATTTGGTATTTTCTTTGAAACAGAAAGTACTTTAGCTATAGGAAAAACATATTTAGAAATCTTGAGTATTTCACAGTTATTTATGATAATTGAATTAACAACTGCAGGAGCATTTAATGGTCTTGGTAAAACGAAGATTCCATCAAGTGTTGGAATTATTGGTAATGGACTTAGAATTCCTCTCGCAATGTTGTTTAGTGTATCACTTGGATTTGCAGGAATTTGGTGGGTTGTTTCAGTTACAAGTATAGTCAAAGGTGTGGTTCTTACAGCTTGGTTTATACTATATTTAAGAAGAGTAAAGAAAATGAAACTTGTTCTTAGTTGAAAATAAAGTATTGTTGTAATATAATATAGTCCGGAGTGATATATATGATAAATAGACTAAATCAAATGACACAAAGATATAATGATATCAATAATCAGTTAATGGATCCTGACATTGTATCTGATATAAGTAGATTGACAGAATTATCTATTGAACAAAAATCTTTAGAAGCTGTAGTTGAATTATATGCAGAATACAAACAAGTGCAGAATACCATTTCTGATTTAAAAGAAATGATGCATGAAGATGATCCTGAACTAGTAGAAATGGCTCATATGGAACTTGATGAAATCAAATCAAGACTTCCTGAAATTGAGGAAAGATTAAAAGTATTACTAATCCCAAAAGACCCAGATGATGATAAAGATGTAATAGTTGAAATCAGAGGGGCAGCTGGGGGTAGTGAGGCTAATATTTTTGCTGGAGACTTATTCCGCATGTATACTAAATATGCGGAACTTAAAAATTGGAGTATTGAAATCTCTAATTCAGAAGAATCAGGAGCTGGTGGGTTTTCTCAAATTGAATTTACTATATCTGGAGATCACGTGTATTCATTCATGAAATATGAATCTGGTGCACATAGAGTACAACGAGTTCCTCAAACAGAATCTCAAGGTAGAGTTCATACATCTACTGCGACTATCTTAGTTATTCCAGAAGCAGAAGATTTTGAAGTAGAAATGAATATGTCAGATGTAAGGATTGATACATATAGATCAAGTGGAGCTGGTGGACAATCAGTTAATACTACAGATTCTGCTGTTAGAGTTACACATGTCCCTACTGGGTTAATAGTTACTTGCCAAGATGGGAAAAGCCAACACAGTAATAAAGCAACAGCATTAAGAATTCTAAAAGCTAGACTTTATGATAAAATGGTTCAAGATAAACTTGATAAAGAAGGCGACGAAAGAAGAAGTAAAATTGGTAATGGAGATCGTAGTGAAAAAATTAGGACCTACAATTATCCTCAAAACAGAGTTACTGATCATCGTATTGGCTTCACAATAATACAATTAGATAGAATTATGGAAGGTAAGTTAGAACCCATAATTGAAGCGTTAATGACTGAAGAAATTAAGAGAAAACTAGCAGGAGAATAAACAAACATAAGGAGAGCTAAAGCTCTTCTTTGTATGTTTTAAAGAGGTGGTATTATGCCAAACTATAAAGAAATATTGAGAATTAATGAACAATACGCATTAGACAATCAAAAAGAGGATTCAGGAGTTAAATTACTCTTGATGCACTTTGCTAAAATGGATAGCTCAGAATTATTGTTATCTATGGAAAAAGATATGCCAGAGGATCTTTACCAAGAGTTTCTATATGGAGTAGATAGATATATCGCTAAGAATATCCCTGTACAGCATATTATTGGAACTCAAGATTTTTATGGACATACATTTGTTGTTAATAGAGATGTTTTAATCCCAAGATTTGAAACAGAAGAACTTCTTGGAAATATCCTAATCATTTATGAAGATGTGTTTGATTCAAAAGAAGTAGAAGTTGTTGACATAGGAACGGGGTCTGGATGTTTAGCAATCACCTTAGATATTGAAGAACCTAATATGAAGGTTACTGGTACTGATATATCTGATAAAGCCTTAGAAGTAGCCAGATTAAACAATAAAGTATTGAAAAGTAACGTTACTTTTTTACAAGGAGATATGCTAGCTCCTCTTGAAGGAAAAAAGTTTGATGTTTTAGTTTCGAACCCTCCATACATACCTAATAAAGAATTTGTAGAAGGACTTGTTAAAGATAACGAGCCATCTCTTGCATTGTTTGGTGGGGAAGATGGACTTGATTTTTATAGAACAATCATCAAAGGAGCTGAAAGCATCCTTAATGATAATTATATAATCGCTTTTGAACATGCTTTCAATAAAGCTAAAGAACTTAAAAAAATGATTAAGAAGCATCTTAAAAACGTAGAAATAATTCAGAAAAAAGACCTCCAAGGAAAAGATAGAATGACATTTGTTATAAAAAAATAAAGAAAATTATTTTATATATATGTATATATATAATGAAGATAGTCACTTGACAACATCGAAAACAATGTGTATATAATATATAGAAAAGGTAGTGTCAAAAGTTTTATGAAGAACTACGATTCTAACTGATAAATAGAGTGTAAAAACATCTCAATCAATAAAAGGACAATCAGTAAATTGTAAAGATCTAGAGTGTTTTTAATTCGTATTCCTTTAAGTTTCTAGAAAAATTCATTAACAAACATGTTGGTTATAAGGCCTTTACAAAAGGTTATGATACACTGAATAGAATTTTAATAAGATGGTTCATAACACGAGATTATTTACTCTTTTCAGTGCAAAAGAGTTGATAATAAATAATAAAAAAAGTAGTGAAAAAAGAGAACTTTTGACACTACCATAGAAAAGAGGAGGAGACTACATGAAGACTAAATTAGTAATAGTGGAATCACCTAGTAAATCAAAAACAATCGAACAATATTTAGGAGAAGAATTTCTTGTTCTAAGTTCAAAAGGACATATTCGTGACTTAGCAATAAGTGGTGTTGGTGGACTTGGACTGGATATCGAAAATGACTTCGCTCCAAAATATGTGATTATAAAAGAGAAAAAAGCAGTTGTAAAAGAATTAAAAAGTGCTTTAAAAGGTATCACTGAAGTTTATCTTGCTACCGACCCTGATAGGGAGGGTGAAGCAATAAGTTGGCATTTAAAGGAAGTATTGGAAATAGAAAATATTCCTACTAAGAGAGTTATTTTTAATGAAATAACCAAAAGTGCAGTTGTTCAAGCCTTTGAAGTACCACGTGAAATCGATTTAGGACTAGTGTCATCACAAGAAACAAGAAGAATACTTGATAGAATTATCGGTTTTAAATTATCAAAACTTTTACAAAACAAGATTAAATCAAAGTCAGCGGGTAGAGTTCAAAGCGCTACTTTGAAATTAATTGTAGACAAAGAAAAAGAGATTAATGCGTTCATTGAAGAAGAATTTTGGAAAGTTAAAGCAGAATTTCTTGGGTTTACCGCAGATCTTTTAAAATATAAAAATAAGACTGTGAAACTTACTAACGAATCTCAAACAAATAAATTACTTGATTCATTAAATAAGGAATTTACTGTTTCTAGTATTGATGCCAAAAAGAGAAACAGAGATGCAAAATTTCCTTTTACTACTTCATCTCTTCAACAAGAAGCATCAATTAAACTAAACTTTAGTTCTCAAAAGACAATGTTAATTGCACAAAAGTTATATGAAGGTATGGATTTAGAACAAGAGACTGTGGGACTTATTACTTATATGCGTACAGATTCTACTAGACTAAGTAATACTTTTACAAATCCTGCAATTAACTATATTGATGAAACTTATGGAAAAGAATATGTTGGAAAGGTAAAAAAATCTGTCAAAAATGGAATAAAAATTCAAGATGCTCATGAAGCAATCAGACCAACAAATGTCTTTAGAAGTCCGAAAACTGTTAAAAAACACTTATCAAAAGATGAATATAGCTTATATACTATAATATATGAAAGAACAATTGCATCACTTATGTCTTCAGCTATAATTAGCACTAAAACAGTTGTACTTATTAATAATGAAGCTATTTTTAAAGCATCTGCTCAAGACTTAGTATTTGACGGATATTTAAAAGTATATGGTAAATATGAGAAAGTTGATATTGGTGTTTTACCTCCGCTTGAGGAAAAAACTAAATTGATTCCAGAATCAATTGATAAAACTCAACACTTTACTAAACCACCTGCAAGATATAGCGAAGCTAGACTTATAAAAGAAATGGAAGACCTAGGTATTGGTAGACCTTCAACATACTCGCAAACTATTACAACTATAAAAACCAGAAAATATGTAACTCTAACTGAAAAGAAGTTTTTCCCAACTGAGCAAGGTATACTGACAATAGAAAAACTAGATGAGTTCTTTGGGCAAATAATCAGTGTTGATTATACAGCAAGAATGGAAAAAGTTCTTGATGAGATAACAACTGGAGATGAAAATCAAACTGACATAATATCTAAATTCTACAAATCATTTATTCCGATGGTAGAAAATGCAAATGTAAATATGGATAAAATTGCACCTAAATTTACAGGTGAAGATTGCCCTGTATGTGGATCGCCAATGGTATTTAGAACATCTAAATTTGGAAGTTTTGAAGCATGTGGAGATTATCCAAATTGTAAACACATAAAGGCACAAGATTATGAAAAACCTGTTGTAGTATCTACAGGAGTTAAATGTCCAAAGTGTGGAAAAGGTGAAATTGTAGAACGTACTGCAAAAAGTGGGAGAAATAAAGGAAAGAAATTTTATGCATGTGATAATTTCCCATCTTGTAAGAATATGTTGTTTGGATTACCAACCGGTGAAATATGCCCAGATTGTGGTAGCTTATTGATTGATGACAATAAGGGTGGTATTATTTGCCAAGAAACAAAAAAATGCGGTTATAAAAAAGAATAAATAATAATTTTTAAGGCATACTACGGTTATGCCTTTTTTATCTAATAGGAAATTCTATTTATAAGAATAGATTGAACAAACTGAAAAGATGAAGTAGAATTAAATTAAATAGATGATTATTAATATAAACTGTGAGCCGAGAATATAACTGTGAGTCAAT
>Ga0208647_1000021_pt1 | contig 103264 bp, 60 predicted proteins | sample AntAceMetag02UKA_FD_184765 | JGI IMG/M metagenome (GOLD analysis project Ga0208647, IMG submission 184765) | Saline lake microbial communities from Ace Lake, Antarctica - Antarctic Ace Lake Metagenome 02UKA (SPAdes) (version 2) | ecosystem: Environmental > Aquatic > Non-marine Saline and... | reverse complement strand
TACCAAAACCAATCACACGGCGAGGACAAGGTCTTAATCTACCGGTTTAGGATTAAAGGTCATATTGGCGATCATGGTGCAACTTGGTTTGGAGAAGGGTTCACTTCTGAAGAGAAGAACGGCAATACAATTATTGTTGGTCCAGTTGCTGATCAAGCCGCTTTGTATGGGATTATGAAAAAGATCCGTGATCTAGGTATATCCCTGATCTCGGTTAATTGTATAGATGATAATGAAGAAAAAGTAAAGAAGCACAAGGAGAAGTAAAATGAAGAAATTCCTATTTATTAACATGGCGTTGATTCTATTGGTCGGTTCATTGTCAGCTCAGATATCAGAGCATGCAAATCTAACGAAAGAAGATATGGCTCCATTTGAACCCAGTGGGTTAGTAACCGAAAATATCTTTAAGACAAATGCTACAGTAAAATCAGAACTATCAACATTATGGACAGCTGTTACCCTTAATATGATGACTGCAGATATCCTTTCACTGTATATCCCAGAGGCTATGGTTGAATTCACTGACTTGGCAGACGGGAAAGAAGCTGAGATAATGGCCGGTGCAGCAGTAATGTATCAAATTCCGATTTCTATGGTTTTACTGTCCAAGTTATTGCCTTATAAAGCTAATCGAAGGGCAAATATGATCGCGGCTGGATTGATGTCAGCTGCTGTTATAGGTGGTGGTTCAACCGACCCTCATTATCTCATCTGTGGAGGGGTGGAAGTATTAACGATGTCATTCATTATGTGGAAAGCCTGGAAATGGTCTGATTCAGAGGGGATGCTCATTGGAGAAAAGCATAACCTTGGTTTGAATCTGAATGCTGCAAAAAAGGCTTACGGTTTAACATATACTTATAATTTTAGATAACAGGATTTCTTTCTACTGTTCATGATTAGGATAACAGGCAGGAAGATAGAAAGACCTTAGCATACCCATGAAAGCTATTGTGTACACAGATTATGGACCACCGGCTGTTCTGCATCTCAAGGACACAGCCACACCTGGTCCCCGGGACAAGGAATTGCTGGTAAAGGTGAAAGCAGCAACGGTATCAGAAGGTGTAATATGGGCTAGACGTGGTAAACACGCTGATTCCAAATATCCATTTTTCATGTAGGGTCAGTAGCTATAATAAAAGAATTAAATTTCTGCGTTCCGAGGCCGGGGTCGTCTCGAAAATCGTCGTTTATGAGACTATATTCCTAAGCTCCGTCAACCCCTAGCAAACCCAATAAATAGAGTCCCAAAATCGGTTTCATAATCAAAGTGTCAATATTATCGATTTTTAACATATTTGAACTGCGGATGCTTCAATCTGTAATATTGATTCATAATTGCCACTCCCAGACCATGAAATTTCTGTATGCAAGGCAAACAAGAAATCAAAATAGTGTCAAAGAATATGGCATGTGGTGGCGTGGTTTGTCTCAAATGACCATCACTTGTAACAAAATATTAGAATTATACGATATTCGTATATGGCTGTGTATCAATCTGTTAGTGGTGTACCCGGGGCCGGAATCGAACCGGCACGCCTGTTTAGGGCGAGGGATTTTAAGTCCTGAATAACTCAATGATAGCCAGTGGATTACGGTGATTGTGTCAAAATAATTTGAGAAGATATTCGTATAAATGGTACCTGTTGAATGCAGAAATTGGGGAACTGGTGGGAACGATTTTCTGAATAGCCCTCAAATGCAGATATGGAGCCATTTGGCAAGGGGTAACTTTGGATTTCAGATCAGATGATCCCCATAATGTATAAATAAAATCAATTGTTGTTTCGAAAAACAGAATTTAGGTATGAAGGCTTTACCAAAACGATGAGAGGAATAGGCATTAATTAAACCTGTTGCGCAAAATATTTGAATATATAGATTGCTAACGCTTCAAATCGCAAAATTAGGAGGGGATATACCGAGAGTTACTACTCAAATTATATTTCAATTAATGAAAATCTAGTCTCAATTGTGTATGCAATTACCCGTACGATGTGCAGAAGGAGTATCTTTTGTACTCTGTAGTTCATGGAGAGTGAAACGTGAAAGAAGAAAAATCTGAAGCGCCTGTAATCGAAAAGCCAAAGCAAGCGGCTCTAATAATCAAACCTCCCAAAAGTAATACGCTGAAAGTTGGGAAACGCACTGCTCTTGTTTACACTGGTGCAGCCATTCTGATTGTGGTTGTAGGTCTGCGGACTTTGTTGCAGATGGCTGATGAAGGCTTTGGGATGGTAGAATACATTACTATTGGCGCCTTGATGATTGAGTTTGGAGTACTGCTTCTTTATGCATTCACCATCTATTCAGTGAGTAAAGATGATGCTCACAAAGAAGGATTTGCTGTAGAGAATACAGATATGCCTGAGGTGGCAATTAAATTGCAGATGCTATCAGAGTCTGTTACTTCAGAAATTCAGCAAATGCAGGTTCAAAACGATAGATTGCATTCTCTCTATAATAAAGATATTCCAGCCTTATCAGATGGATTCGCTGATCTTACAAATGAATTCAAAACAGCTTTAGGGCAGATGCAAGAGCAACAGAACATCAGTAATGATCATACAAAAGTACTTATTCAAACAGTTTCAGATTTTCAGCAAGCACCAGGCAATTCAATAGCAGACGAGACAACGAGTATCGTTACTGAAAAATTCATTGAACAACTCACTAAAAATGATGAAAAGAATAACGCAGTATATGAGAAATTATTAGAACAGTTGTCCAAAAATGCACAACAAATGAGTCAACACAATGAACAGATAATGACACTGTCCAAGGGGATTAAAGAAGTTGTTGAAGAACAGGTTACCCTAAGAATACGACAGGAAATTCAACATATACTTTCAGCTCCCATTGTAAAGCAGAGTAAGTCCTAAATGAAAAAAAAGGGTGTAGAGGTATACTTTGTCATTTACCTCGCCACCATCATTAGCTTTTTTGCTATTGAGGGTGAAGTAAAGAACTATAAGCAACGGCAAAAAGATATCGTTGCCGTTATTTCTCGTGAGAAAATTGAGCAACTGGTCAATATCGATCGTGTTGAACCAGTTGATGATACAGAGAACCTCACACTAAATGTTAAGCTGGTTGGCTATTACAATGCTGAAACTCTAGAAGGTGTTATTCGATTCGACCCTGTTGACAGCACAAATGGAGAAGCTCATCAGAGTCTGATATTCCCACTTTCAAGAATGAATGCTGATCACATTGGTTGGTATTCAGCTGACATTCCTAAAAAAGTGTTCGGGGAATATGGGACCATTCCATATAATGTGACAGCCGATATCCAGGTATCACCTGCCTTTAATGAAGAAGTAAGACATAGATGGTTAGCAGATTACAAAGATGAAAAAGTGGTCAATAAACTAATTAAAACAATTGATGAAGTTGGCCAGATCAAACTAACTAAATCGCTCCCTAATGCCATCGTCCCCGTTGGAGGCGGCAATCTTTCACCATTTACACTACAATCAGCCAAGACCCAGTATTCAGCGCTTGTTGGATTGCAGTGGGAAGTACAGGTATTTGTAGGTGGAGTTAACTCAAAAGATGATTTTCATATAGAGATAGTGGAAGGCGCATCACTGGTTCAAGAAGAATTACTTAGCGTACCTGAAATGAAGATTTCTGGCCAAGCAAAGAAAAACGGGAGAATTACGCTTATCGGAACCCGGACTACTGATAGTGAACAGGATACTGTATCTTTTGAAATTCAGGTACGTCCACCAATCTGGGTACGTTCTCCCACAACAACTGAAGTTTACATTGGTGAACAATACACCTTCGATGGAAGTTTACTTGATATTCCGTCTGAGATTATGCAGGTTAAAGTAACTGGCTCGGGAATATCTGAAAAGGAGAGACTGATGCCAGGTGCCAGAGCCATGATGTCGACCTTTGAGAAGGAAGGGAATCTTTTCTTTCAGGTTTTGGTCAATGGGGTAGAGATCCCAAATATGAATCACTCGGTAGTAATTAAGACACCACCACCACCCGATATCAAACTCATTACTAGAGAGCCAGCCAAGAGTAATAACCTGGTCTTTGAGCTTGTCACCTATGGAGATATTAATGAGGTGATAAGCTTTCAGCAGCGGGGAGGGATTATCAGGAATCAGCAATTAACAGACCCTGATTTTCGTGGAAATAAGAAATATTATCGCTGGTTAGTTGAAATAGAAAAACCATATAAAGAAAATGAAACGTTTCAAGAAATTAGCTTTAAGGTATGGGATAAGTATGAACAATTTTCAGAGCATCGTAAACAGTACCAATACAATTTTTAAATCAATAACTTTGATTACCCGAATTGTACTTGTAATAATCTTGTTAATTCCTGTAGGTCTATTATCGCAGGATTATCTTTCGTATACAGAACTATATACAACCATGAATGAATGGATATACGATAAAGAGGCTGATATTTTTTTAGAACCAGGCAGGCTGGTTCACTGGGTTGTTATTGATCGTGAGCAAAGCAGGTATTTTTTAAAAAAATATCTTGATGTGCTGACAGAAATGGATCCCATGGCCTATCTTCAAATCCAAGAAACTGACGAATTGAGGATAAGTGCTATTAAGAAGGAGAACGGTGGAATAGCTCTCTACGCAGTAAATGCAATCAGTCGTGCCGGAGCTTTAAATGAGCTAAGTAAAACCGTCCTCATGAATATGAATGTGAATGAAATTAAGAGGATTCTTGAGCGTAAATATGAATGGGACTATATAGAAAATCTTGATACTGGTTTTATTACTGGAGATATAATTAATGTCTTTCAGGAACGTAATTATAAACAGTGTAGAGATGCCTTTTGGTGGACTCACAGACGTGTTGATTTTGGGTTCTTTCCTCGAATAATATTACGTGTTACCCCTCGCTATGCTATTAATCTTGAGTTTGGGAGAGAAGAAATTGGATATCCTGTCAATGCTTCAAGAACACTGAACCTTGGGTTAACAACTGAAATCTTTAATCTTTATCTTACAGTCCCGTCAGCATATCCGGGCTTAGGGGAGGGACATCCACTGGATGGAGCTTATGGTGGTGGCCTTAAGTTTGATTCCCCACATCTTGGTGGATCCCTTTCTTTTCAAGATTTAGATTTTGTTTCAAAAGGAGATATAACATTTTATGATCCTGAGCATATTATCTATAACGACTATTCAGGGCAATTATACTGGAGCTTCACTAATAGAATTGGGAAACCTGCGGATGAACCTGGTTTCGGTTTACTACAGGGATCACTTCGCATTTTTATTGGGACAGGTCTGTTCTCATTAGTTTATGGGTATCAAGACGATGAAGGAGAATATATCACATTAGATCGCACAAAAAAAATGTTGGCTCTTCAGGGTTTGTTACGTGCTGAGTATACAACAGATTTGGATGAACGACATATAAATAAGTGGCGTTTCATGTCTCAATTGAATATGGGATTGACGGGTTTAGGGAGTATCCAATTTTCTGCAACAAGAAGTATTATCCAATGGCTTAGTGTCAGTGCATCAGGTGTTTATTTTTGGTCTGGTGTTGATTTCCTAGACTCTCGGTTGGCAACTGTAGCTGAACCTGAGGCAACGTATTTATGGAAACCGGGTTGGTACTTTACACCTTCAATCTCAATATACTTTTAAGTGGATCATGATCATGAATACAAAAAAAAATATATTTATTAGTTTCCTAGTTCTGCAAATATTCTGTCAAATTATATCTGCTCAATCAAATTCTAATCCCAAACTGAATTTGGATAGTCGCAGATATGAAGCATGGACCATTGAACATGAACCCTACCGCCTTTTGGTTGAAAATGCTCTAGATGAATATATTGCACTCACTGCGACAAATATTGAGCCCGTAATGTCTGGGGATATTATCATTGCTATTCGTAGTAAAACAGCTAGAAATGAGTTGTTTCAATTGCGCTATGGTCAAACGGCCCAAGGCTTTACTACAATTGAAGGTGAAGAAATAAAATGGATACTTGGTCGAACACTTATGCTGACCATATTTGAAAAGGATAAGTATTATCACCTGGATAGTGCTATTCCCTTCAGATTAAAAGCTGCTCAACCTGAATTGGACTATCTGACAACTGAGGTATTTTGGACTAGGACTGATATGCTACTTTCGTTGGATCGTTCAATTTATAAATTTGGAAACTCAGGTGGTATATTGTATGAATGGGGAAACGAGTTAGCAGGAAGACCTTATGGAGAGGCCGGCTATATGCGACTTGGAATTTCAACACCAGTATTTAAAATTGGTCTGCAAACACCTTCTATTATTACGATTCCCAATGGCTATAACTTATCTGAGGCAGATAGTTTGAGATTAAATGGAGGCTGGGGTGGCTTTGGTGCATTTAGCTATAATAACCTCTATGGTGAACTATCATTTATGAATAATACCGGCAATATGGCGCAAGATCCTACATTAAACTTGACGGGTGATCAGTTTATTAATTACGTTGATCTCTATGGATTACTATATTTGAACTTGGGTGTAACAACCAAGCATTTTTTAGGTGGTGCTTTTCAGATGAAACCAGGATTTACATTCCAGCGAGTTGCTCATCGTAAATTAGAATTGGGGCAAGTGACTTCAAGGCGTATAGATAGGGCAGGAATTCCTTATTTATATGATGGTACCTTTAGTTTCGGGATTTTCCTAAGGGCAGATTATGCATCGAAATTAGTCAACGGCCGATTTCCGCGTCTTCAGGTAATGGCTCAAGTAACAGGGAATACCAGTTTTATTTCCAAAATAACTATTAATCTTACTCAATCAATTGGCATACCAGTTACAATAGTTCAGTATATCAATCAAACAGATTGGCAGTCTGGCACTGCTATTCTGGGTGGTCTGTGTATCAAACTGGAGAATCCACTGAGATAATATCAACATAAAGACATCTGAGTTAGATGCAACGGTTCATAATATCTTCTTATTTTTAGAAAATGATTTAGTAAACGATCAACAACGTCTACAACCTCGCAAGATGAGTAGCGTTTCCAATATATTTCTTGTTTGAATAACATGGTTAATATGATTCATGTCACATAATCGTGATAAAGATTTAACTGTAGGTTGGATTAAAGGAATATACGATAGATAATTCTTTATTATGTGCTGATTTTATTTAACATATGTGATATTAGAATAATTAATTTGGAAAGGGGATCGCTGATAATTTCGTATCGCAAAAATATCATCCTTTTAATATGTTGGTTATTTCTAATAATTTCATGCTCAATCAGCGTGAATCCGCCAATGTATATCGATGAAACGGACTCAGATAATCCTTACTACATAGAACCTGGTGTTACAGTGTACTCACAATTCACTATAGGTGATACCCTTACAGAAAATGAATTTATTATTACATGGCAGGGATCTGTCCTGGATAGTTGTGAGTTCACATGGACCATTGATTCAATCATTTTCTCTGATTGGTCTGTTGATACCATGATTTATATCCCACCTCTGGATGAGGGTTGGCACACATTTGCGATACGAGCACGCTATCTCAATGGAGTTGAACAAGAATTCAACTATGCCTTCCCGTTCTATATTGATGCTATCCAGGGGCAATCCTTGAGATTCAGTCCACCGTATCAGAAAATTGCTGCTGAAGTGGCCTGTGATATTGACATCTGGCTCGAAGAAGTGGATAATTGGAGTGGGGGACGTATCACATTGGTATGGGATGGTTCCCAAGCATATATCAGTAATTATCAACTTCATGATCAAATCTATGACTTTCTTATGCAAAATAACTCGTCACTGGTGTCCAGAGTGGATCAATATGCAGATAGTCTGGTTATTGATCTAGGCTTGGTAGATGATCTACCCATTGGTATCAGCGGTAGTGGTAGTGTTGTTACAGTTACATTTCAATCCATTAATTCCATTGATACCCTTGAATTAGGATTTGGATCATCCTGTGATTTCGTTGATGCTGCAAATCAGAGTATTCCTATTACCGAGCTAGCAGGGGCAGTGGTTTTGTATGAATGATGATAAATATGGCGATCTTACAAAAAGTAGCTAAATATGAATAATACCCTAACTTCTATAATTACAAATAATAATAGCGGTAGGAATTGTGTTATTTATTTGCAGCACTCTATGCCTATGCAAGAGGTAAATATTACTAGAATGTAAAACTAGAGAAGGTGTTCTTATGAGTAAGAATCTAAAAACTATAGCTGTCATCCTGAGCCTGATGAGCGCCGTATTCGGCCAGGTTCTCTACAATGTCAGTGGAACTGTTCTGCTAGAAGATTCAGTTGGAGTAGGTACTCATGAGGGCGTAAAGATCAAATTTTATAATCTGCCATCCATGGTGGTGGAAGACTCAATTTTATCTCAAAATTCTGGTGCCTACTCCATCAATGTATCTCCTGGTTATTACCTGGTTGAGTGGACCCGCGCTGGATACGTACCCTGGGAGCTGGGGGGCTTATCACTGGCAACAAATACGGTTTTAAACCAAGTCACATTGATTCCCGGTGAGGTACTGGAAGTCAGCGGCGATGTCTCCGGAACCTGGACCACCAGTTTTGTCTACTATGTTGTGGGGGATATCACTGTTCCTGGTGGGCAGACCCTGACAATTAATCCCGGGGTTCGTGTAAAATTCGCGGCAAATACAAACCTGACTTGTAACGGGGTGTTAAATGCTCTTGGTACTGCCGATGAGCATGTCCTCTTTACCTCCAAAGAACCAACTCCCTTACCCGGAGACTGGGGAAATATCACCCTGAATACTGGTAATAATACCCTGACATACGTTGACTATGAGTGGGCCAGTGATGGGATCAATGGGTCTAATGTTACAGGGACAACTATCGATCATATCACAATCAATGGGACGCTTAGCCTGACTGCAAGCGGTCTGTATTTTAGTTCTGGAACTGATCTAACTCTGACCAATAACTATATCGCAGTGGCTGGTGAAAATGGGATCTATGCCCAGGATGCTTATAATTCGGATATCTCTTTTAATACAATTATAACTCCCAGCAATGGAGTGCGTGTAAATTCATGTCAAAGTTGTACTATCAATGAGAATGAAATAACGACTGGCGATAATATTACTGGCCCCGATACTGCGATTTATGCGCCAAACTCAAACTTTGTACAAATCATTGAGAATGTAATAGTTGCTGATCAGTACGGCATCTATTCTGATAATTCCTATAAGAGCGTGATTAATAATAATCACCTTACTGGTAGTATCTTTTGGTGTGGTATTCAGTTTACCAACTCAGATAGTTCGCTTGTTAGCCAAAATAGTATTAGTAGGACGGTGTCGAATGGAAATACTAGTTCGTGGCAATACCTGCTGAACGGAAGTAACTCAGAGGGATCAATTATTAGGAGGGATACGCTAATATCTAATGATTTTCCTGATATCAATGGTTTTAATTTAGCCATAAGTTGTGAATGGTCCTTGGTAGATTCAAATTATATCAACTTTAACCATTCCTATGCCTATGGTAACTACACCATTTATGATTCGCGCAATTCAAATATTCTTAACAATGAAATTTATGCTACTACGGATCATTGGGGTACTCAACATTTAATACATTCTAATTCTGAAGGTAGTTATATAAATCGTATCGAAGGAAATAGGATCAAGTACAATAATCTGGGACAAAGTGGATTCTCCTACATTATATGGACGCAAAATAACACAATCATTAGAAACAATTCTATTGAGGGTGATAAATTAGAACGTGCAATCTATGTCCAAAATAATTCTGTGGTTGATAGTAATACGATCAGTGGAAATTTTAACCAACAAGGAGTGATATATATAGCTGGTGATACAGTATCTGTACACGAAAATACAATGACTCAGACTGGCAGTGGCACAGTAGTCTATTCTCAGGGGCATAATGTAGTGTCCATATATGACAATGATTTTGACATCGCTAATGCAGCCCGCTGGATATCCTTTGACAACACGGAAGCTGAGGTCCATCACAACATTGTTGATCTGAATTCAGGACGGGGAGTGGAGTTTTATAACCAATCCGGTGGTTCTATATACAACAATACCATCCTTTCCTCTGGGACTGGTGATTATGGGGTCTTTTTGACTAACCAGACAGCGGTTCCTATTTATAACAACATCGTCCAGGGTTTTCAGAATGGCATCTACGCTGAGAATACTATCCAGAATTATAACCTGGACCATAATAACCTCTATGATATTGCTGGATCTCTATTCTCCGGGAGTGCTATTCCGCCCCTGGCCGGTCAAATGATCGATCAGAATGCTAATGGGGATGCCTCGGATATTTATGCCAATATCAGTTTTGATCCTCAGTTTGTGGGTGCAGCTAACGATAACTATGATCTCCTGATTACTTCACCCTGCATCAATGCCGGAACAGACAATCTTACAGACCCAGACGGAACCATATCTGACATTGGAGCCAATTATCACTTTATCTACATCGTCATTGATCATACCGAAAATCAATCAACCATTGATGTAGCCGGTCCCTATGTCATAGAAGCACAAATTGTTTCAACCATACAAGCTACCTTAGTTCCAAGCCTATATTATTCTATAGATGGTGGGACAAGCTATGCTTCAGAGAGCATGATTTCTGGAGCCAATGACACTTGGCACGCCAATATTCCAGGGCAGGCATTAAATACCACCATTAAATACTATATCGAGGTGGATGATGGCACTCACACTGTTACTGCACCCTTTAATATTGAGAACGAAGTTTATTCGTTTTTTATTACCCTGTTTAGTGAGTTTGCAAACCTTGGCGGGTCCTCCGACACCTTTGGTGATATCGATTTGGCCTGGTCCACACCGGTTCCCATGGTGGGGACCCTGGAAGGGCTCAAGCTCTACCGTTCCATGTCGCCCAATGTGAGCATCACTCCTGGTAATCTATACCAGGAATTTAGCACAGATATTACCTCCTTTACCGATTCCAATGTAGATGAGGGAGATACCTATTACTATCGTATGACAGGCTTGGTGGCTCAGGGAACAGACACAACAGAATCTGTGGTATCCTCTGAAATCGGTGTGCTTTCTAATGATGCCACCGTTGTAAGAGTTCGGGGTGTCGCCTATCTTGAAAATAAATCCGATCATTCTGGGACCAAGGTCTATTTTGAAAAGACTTCACCATCTGCTGTAACAGATAGTGTCTATACCAACACTGAGGGCTATTATGATATTGTTTTAGTCACCGGTATATACAACGCTCATTTTACCCAGGATGGCTACCAACCCCGGTTATTAGGGCATCAGTTTTTCTCCGGGAATGCCTATCTTGATACGCTGATCCTGGTTCCAGGCGGAGTGGTATCGCTATCCGGGAATGTGAATGGGACATTCACTTCAAATAATCTCTACTTCGTAGATGGGAATATTAGCATTCCCAACGGGGATTCGCTGGTGATTGAGGCGGGTACACAGGTTCTCTTTAGAGGTAACTACACAATCACTGCAAACGGACCCCTCTTCGTAAATGGGAATGCCAATAATAGAGTTATTTTTAGCTCCAGGATGCCTGTACCTGCGGTTGGAGATTGGGGAACCATCACTTTAAATAGTGGTGCCACAGGATCCGAAATCAAGTATGCCGAGTACAGGTATGCTAGTGATGGCTTTATCTGTAATAATGTCAATCAACTCACTATTTGGGGTTGTACAGTCAATACCCTTTCTATCAATGCAAGGGCGATAACTCTCAATAATTGTGAAAATGTTGATATCCGATATAATACCTTAAGTACTCCCGGTGATTGGGTGATCTACAAACCTCAGGATGAATGGGATAATTCAGGAGTATTTATTGACAATACGATTAATGCGGCTAATAATGGAATGTATATCAGGCGGTTCCATAATCTACAGATTGATAGTAACCAAGTTCATATTACTGGCACAGGAATCCAGACGGATTATTCCCAAAATATGTTATGCAGAGATAATTATATAGACGGAATGCACTCCATAGGGTTTTACGCTAACAATTGTGATGGGGCAGTATTCACAAGAAACCATGTAAGATTCTCAGGGGATTATGGCTATTATGTGCCTCAAACAGATAATATAAGTTTTAACGAGAACACATTTTTCTTTTCCGGAAGCAATAATTGGGTCATAGGTGTGTACGGGGGTGGCAATAGTTATAATTCAGTGTATGAGAACAATTCAATTACGTTCAGTGATTCACTGGGGCAAAGTAGCGAATGGTATGGATTTAGAAATCTGGAATCATCAACATTCAGAAATAATCGAATAATTAGTTGGACATCTGGTGGTGGTCATCATGGCGGTTTTAGTTATGCTAACAACTCTCTTTTCGAAAATAATTACGTATATCTACGTTCAAATGGTGGTGATCAGTGGAATAGGGCTGCTTTCTCAGGTTCGGGAAATACTAGTCTCAATGATACACTGACCCTTGGAAATTCTACACAAGGATATATGGGTAGCAATTGGATCATCAATGGAGCTAGTATTGATGTACCAAATTCAAATAATAGTTACCTAGCCATCGAATGCACTGGAGGTGTCCTCGAAGTAGATAATGTTACAATATCAAATTCTTGCTATGGAATTTATGGTACTGGAGTTGGAGGACACATTAAGAATACGCTGATTGATGTATATGCCAGTAGCTATGGTGTTAAGATAGAGAATAACTCTACTATGTCACTTTACAAAAATACCATTACAGGTAATTCAGCTGGGACAGGAATATGGTCTGAAACCAATGCCACTGTAGTCACCAACAGCAATATTGTGGATGGTTTTGCAACCGGTATGCTGGCCAACAGCCAGAACACAGTCCAAACCTCTCTATTCTCCAATAATACGATCAATTTCAGCGGGACAGACCTACCGCCTCAGGTAGGGGATGTAGTTACCGTGAATAGCAACGCAGATCCATCTGATATATATGGCAACATCTTTCTGGACCCAGAATTCGTAAATCCTGACACAGGCAACTACGCCCTTCAGTCCACATCACCTGCCATCAACGCGGGAGATATAGATTCACTGGATCTGGATGGCACGATAGCCGATATCGGTGTTTATTTCTTTAACTTCGGTTATGTCCCCATGGATATGGTGGCAGACAGTACGGGTAGTGGCTATGTTGCCCTTTCCTGGGATATTATCAGCTCCGATTCGATTCAGCATTATATTCCTTACTATAAACTTGAAAGCAGCGGGACCTGGTTAACAGCCAATACGACTACCAATAGTCATACTATTATTTCGGGTCTGACCAATAATCAACCTTATCACTTCGCAGTTTCAGTTCAATATCCCGTGCATGAAAGCGATCGATCAGCAACTCTCACAGAAAAACCTGGTCTGTCTCAATTGGTTCTCTCCACCAACTATATCGTTTCTTATCGTGATGTTGGTGAGACCGTGATTGAATCTTTTGATATGAGCAATCCTGGGAACCGGGATTTGGTATGGTCGCTGGGTGGTACAGGATCTTTTGATCTTACTTCAGGCAGCGTTAGTCCAGATGCGACAATAACCATCCATGATACATTGGTTAGCTACAGCAGTCAGGTGAGTCCGGGAGTGGTCTTGATTAACTCCAATGATCCAGAACATTTTCTGGATGCTATTGGCATTCTAAATGTGGTTGGTAACTATGCTGCCGTACCTGTTGATCATTTCAGCCCTCTCATCGTAGGTGAGGAGAGCTACTGGGTAGCGCTAAGCTCAGCCCTGCTGGATGGCAGTTCCCTTCAATCAGGTGATGAGATCGCCATCTATGATGATGATGCCTGCGTGGGAGCCGGTATGATGACCGGCAGCTATCCTTATGTGATCCAGTGTTTTGGATACACGGCTGGAGATACCCTCCAGGTGAGAATCTATGATTATGATCAGGCTCGCGAGATTGAAACTGATTTTACAATTGTAGCCGGTACATTTGTATATCCTGCGGGAAGTGCAACAGCTTTTGCTTATGGAAATATCAGTGCTTCTGCCTATCGCACTCAAATTGTAGAGTTGAACCACAACATATTCAATCTGGTTTCGGTTTATGATTACCCCCGCTATCCGGATATGTGGAATGTCTTTGGCAGTACAATGGATAGTTTAGAAATCGTTTATAACGATCAGGGCAATGCCTACATCCCTAACTATGGAATTAATACCATTAGCAACTACAACCTGGTGGATGGCTATCATGTGTTTGCAAGGGATCAGAATCCGGAAATGCACGTTTCCGGTCTGGCTATCAATCCTGCGGATTATCCAATAACCATTCAACCAAGTCGCTTTAACTCCATTGCCTATCTGAATAATGCTGTCATGCCGGTGGTTGATGCATTCGCAGCTATTTCCAGCTCAATTGAGATCGTTCAGGACGATGCCGGTGGTGTTTACATTCCAGGTCTTGCTGTCAATACAATCGGTAACATGTTGCCAGGTAAAGGCTATCAGGTATTTAGCAGTGAAACCGGGGATATCACCCTGACATACCCCGAATCAACTGGTGAACCTCTATCAAAATATGCTGAAAACACTCCTGTAACACAATTTTCTAAGCCTGAGTATTTTCAATCTGTACCTGCTACCGGTTTACCCTATACAGTTATCATTTCTGATTTGTTTCTGGATGGCCATAAATCAGACGAATTACACGGTGAAATTGCTGTCTATGATGGTTCAGAATGTGTAGGTGTATCTAGCTTTGGAACATTCCCCGTAGTTGTTACGACCTGGGGTGGAAGTCAGGATTATGAGTTGACCGGTTTTGAAAATGGCAATGAGATTTTATATCGGGTTTATATTGAAGAATATAACAGAGAGATTGAGATAGATGCTAATGGTCAAGTATTTGGTGAAGGTGCTTATAGTATGGTACGCTTGACAGCTGAACCGGGGATCATTCCACAAGACTTCTATTTGGCTGAAAACTATCCTAACCCATTCAATCCTCAGACTACAATCAGCTACGGGCTTGAGGATGTCTCTGACGTACGTTTGGTAGTTTATGACTTGCGTGGTCGAGAGGTATGGTCTAAGCATATGGGTCAACAAATACCAGGACATTATAAAGTACTCTGGTCCGGTTTGGATAATGACCAAATGCTAGTGGCCTCTGGTGTCTACATTTATCGGATTATCGCAGGAGATCAATTCACAGCCGTTCGGAAAATGGTTCTGATTCGGTAGGGGAAAGCATGACCACTCGTCAAACCCTGCTAATCTTGCTTTGTGGCTCGTTAGCAGTCGCACAACCTCATTTCACCTCTGTGGATTCAACGGGTGTACCCTATGCTATAATCATCACAGATGTAAATGTTGCTGGTGATGGTTTGATTTCCGGGGCTGAGATTGCTGTATTTGATGACACGCTCTGTGTAGGAGTTGGTGTATTTCAAGACAACTATAATTTTCAGTTCTCAGCCTGGGAAGGCAATCAGAGCCAGGAATTAGCTGGTTTTATTGCTGGAGCTGAGATGCAGTTCCGAATCTGGACCCAACATGTTGGCATTTGGCAGGAATTTGAGGCTACACCGATTTATGAAGTGGGTGATGGTACCTTTAAGAATGGGATATACAGCGTGCTCTCATTAAAAGTTGAGGTTACTGGAATTGAAGGTGATATTCAAAACACTCAGCCAACTTCATTCGATCTAGGTGCTTTTCCAAATCCCTTTAACGCTTCGATTAGTTTTCCTGTAATTCTTCCCGAGTATAGCACAGCTGAGCTTCGCATTAATTCACTTGAGGGCCGTGAATTATGGTATCGTAAGGTACGGGGATCAGCTCAATTGAGTTGGTTTGGGGTGGACCAGCAGGGAATTAGCCTATCCAGTGGCGTTTATTTAGTGACACTCAGAAGTGGCTCTCAACAAGTTATGGAGCGTATTACACTATTGAAGTAATTATGCCGAAGCACTTACGATATATTATTACTTTTGCTACTTTATTGTTTGGACTATCAGTTCAGCTTAATGCCCAAACTCATTTTACACCTGTTGATCCTACCGGTGTACCATATCATGTCATTATTAACTCCAATACGATAACCGGGGTCTATAGTGCTTCGCAAGTTGAGATCGGAATTTTTGATGGAACAGAGTGCGTTGGTTCCGGGGTTGTAACGATAAACTCAAATCAAACCATGGATATCGTAGCCTGGGAGGGTGATTCCAACTATAACCTGGCAGGATTTATAGCTGGAAATCCAATTACGATTCAGCTTGCAATTGAAGAGTATGGTACAACAAATATTGTTACTGGAACTGCTGATTATAGCGTGGGTGATGGCACCTTTGGTTATGGTTCCTATTCTGTTGCCAGTGTCACGGGCGCCATTGAAGAGGTACCCGATATCGAAGTCAATCCAACCCTGCTGAGTTTCGGTGCCTTGGATCTGGGAGAAACTGTGGTACAATCATTTATGGTAAAGAACCAGGGAGTTGTAATGCTCCAGGTCAACAGTATTTCTGTACCAAATGGTTATTCGATCTCTACTGGTACATTCAATGTGAATCCCGATGATAGTCTGGAGGTCTGGGTCACGTTTTCTCCAAATAGCCCCATCGATTATAGTGGCAGTCTCTGGATAAATTCCAATGATCCTTTTCAATTGCAGACCGAGGTAAAACTTACCGGCCAGGGTTTAGCTGATCTAATACCAAAAATGATTATCACTCCATCGTCCCTAATTTTTGGTGCGGTTTCCGTAGGAAATTCAGAAGCACAGAATTTCACTATTAGAAACCAAGGTTCAGTGGTGTTAAATATATTTTCAGTCTCAACAAACCATACTGAGATTTCTGCTCAGTACTCTAGTTTTTCACTACAACCAGGTGAAGAACAACTTATCGAAGTGGAATATACTCCTAGTGTAGGCTCCATGTCGGGTAGTGTTCTCATTCTCCACAACGATCCAGGTCAATCGAGTCCGTATGCAGTACCAGTTTCCGGGTATGGGTATGAAAACCAATTTTCTCCTGTACCAGAAACTGGTTTACCATATATTATGCTCATCAATCATGTAAATCTCGATGACCACAGCATACCATACGGATCCCAGATTGGAGTCTTTGACGAGAACCTTTGTGTAGGAGCAGCGGTTTATCTGGACTCATATCCATTGCAAGTCACAGCCTGGGAAGCAGATCCATCTAATGATCTGAGTGGATTTACTGCAGGTGACAGTATTTCTATCAGAGTGCATACGACGGCATTTGACAGTGTAACAGTCATCGATGCGAACATTGATTTGAGTGTGGGAGATGGATTATTTGGTACAGGTTCCTATAGTGTGGTTTCCCTGAATCTTGAATCCAACCTGGCTCCCCGTCTGTCAGTATTTTCAACCCAACTCGAATTTCCCATTACTACAACTGGAGAGACCAGCTCTCGTCAACTGATGATTTATAACACTGGCGCTACTGATCTGACGATTACTAGCTGCCACATGGACAATAACGCATTCGTCACTAATTATGATGCGGGCTTGATTGAATCAGGTGATTCTATTAGTATTGAGATCATATTTTCACCTTCTCAGGGAGCCTGGCATCAGGGTAACCTTTACATTTATAGTAATGATCCCGATAATCAGACACAAATAGTGGCTCTTTCGGGTGTCGGTGTGGTAAGTGGCCAGCCGGCTATTCAAATCCCGATTACAAGCATCAGTATGGGGGATATCGCCCTGGCTGATACGGGATGGGTAGACATTCATGTTTTCAACACAGGAAATGATACGCTAAAGATTACCAGCATTATCTCAAATAATAATCAGATTTTCAAGTGTGAGATTCAGACTCTAGATATTCCAGCCAATGCATCAGGTGCCGTAACTATTCATTTCAATCCTGACCAGACAGGCTGGCACAATTCTACAATAACGATATATTCCAACGCTGCAAACCAAAATGAAGCAGATCTCAGTTTTACAGGTTATGGCTATGACGGCTATTTCGAACCAGTGACACCCACAGGTGAGCAATACCAGTTCGTTGTTTCCAACATAACAGATTTAACGGGATATGGTTTTGATGAAGGTGATGAGATCGGTGTGTTCGACGACATGCAGTGCGTAGGTGTAGGAATCTTCCACGAATCGGATTCTCTGAATATCAGCGTTTGGCAAGCTTTACCTGATAAAGGGCTACCTGGATATACAGATGGTCACCTAGTCCAATTTAAATACTATCTTACAGATAGTGAGCTGGTGGAACATGTGCTGGATATTGTACCTGAATTCATCTCTGGTGATGGTGCTTTTGGCACAGGTGTATTCTCTGAAGTCAGTCTGACAATTATTGACCGGTCAACACCCTTTGAGCCCTATGCTGGTCCGGTGTTCTATGTATCTGTTGATGATGGTCAGGATTATATCAACAATGGCAGTTATAATCAGCCGTTCCGGACGATTCAACATGGTATTAATGTGGTTGAAGATAATGATACCATTTTGGTGCGTCCCGGTACCTATGTTGAAAATATCAATTTCAATGGTAAAAATATTGTTCTAAGCTCACTTTTCCTTACATCGGGGGATACGTCCCATATCTCACAAACCATCATTGATGGAAATCAGAACGGTAGTGTGGTAACATTTGAAAATGGTGAAGATAATACAGCCTTAATTTCTGGTTTAACTATAGAAAATGGATTAGGGAGTGGATCTGGTCATGCTGGAGGAATATTTTGTGATAATTCGAGTCCTCACCTGGAATATTTGATTGTGCAAAATAATAGTGGCTATCAGGGAGGAGGGATAAGTTGCTATAATAATTCTAGTCCTTTAATTTTTAGTCTTATTGTTAGAAATAATTATGCATCGCATATTGGAGGTGGTTTATACACGCAGTATAATTGTAATCCGCAGATACTTAATTCACTATTTTATGGAAACTATTCTGAAGAGCTAAACGCCGGAGGAATGATATTTCGTGACTCATCTAACCCAGTTATTTCGAATACTACAATAGTAAATAATGGTGGAGGAGTCTATAGCTCTGAATATTCTCATCCACTAGTTAAGAATTGCATTTTATGGGGCAATATTAATCAGATTAAAATTGAATTATCAGAATTTACTATCTCCCACTCCAATGTGCAGGCGGGGGAACAGGGAATAATTCATTGGAATAATAGTAGCTACAATTGGGGCGGAAATAATATTGACATGGATCCAATATTTGTTGACTCAGCCAATTCAAATTACCATCTCAATCCAATTTCACCTTGCATAGATAATGGTGATCCAATTTCAGGATATTCCAGTGAACCTGAACCCAACGGTGACCGCATCAACATGGGTGCTTATGGTAACACCCCTGAAGCCACTATTGCTGCCATTACCTTAATGAGACCAGATAACGCTGCAACAGAAGACAGCCTATATACGGCAAATCTGATGCTGCCACCAGACTCATCAGTTATTTTCTATTACTCTCTGATATCTGCACCGGAATGGGTCAATTTTAATGAATCACTTGCTGAAATTTACGGAACACCGGATAATTCACACGTTGGGTCAAATGAAATTACCGTAGAGGCTAATGATAACTATGGTAGAGTTCATACTCCTACCTTCACTGTAGAGGTAGCTAACTCTGCCGCTTTCATCACCAGTGAAGCAGATACAATTGCTACTGAAGACCAACTATATTATTACAATCTTGAATCCAATGATGAAGGTCTGGGTCCAGCCAGGTATCATTCATTGGTGATTCCATCCTGGATCAGTCTTGATTCTCTCTCTGGAGAGCTCAGTGGTGTTCCTGGTGATTCGGCTGTAGGTGATACTAGCGTAAGTATTCAATTCCAGGATGGCTATGGTGGTAACGACATTCAGTCTTTCACTCTACGTGTTGTTAATATGAATGACGCGATAACAATAATTTCAATGCCAGACACCATAACTTTTGAAGATTATGAATATATCTATGAAGTGGAAACCCTGGATGATGATCTTAATGATGCTGCACGCTTTAGTCTGAATATTGCTCCCAATGGAATGGAGATTGACTCTCTCACTGGCAGAATCAGCTGGTTGCCGGATTATTGGAATGTCGGTGACACAACAGTGAGTCTCAGCGTTATGGATGATTCAGGTTCAACAGATATTCAAAGTTATACTTTACACGTATTGAGCACAAATGATCCGCCATTGTTAGATAATTTTGAGGCTATCACTTTCGATGAAGATGATGTTCAGAGCATACATTTAAACTACTTCCTGAGTAAAGTAAGTGACCAAGATGATCCTAACAGTACTCTGGAATGGAGATTCATCAACACAAACAATATTCAAGCATCAATATCTGATGACAGTATACATGTGGATACCAAACAAGACTGGTTTGGGATAGACACTATCTCAGTGATAGTCAGTGATACAGCACTAAGTGATACAAGTGAGTGGATTATTACGGTCTTATCCATCCAGGACTACCCACGCATTACATCTATAGCTGACACAGTGGCTACAGAAGGTCGTCAATATTTCTATGAGGTAGCAGCTTACGACCCTGATCCTGGGGATCCCATCAGCTTTGAGTTAAATACCGCTCCAGGGGGAATGGTGATCAATGCCCATACGGGAGTGATAGGGTGGTTGCCGGATGATCTGAATATAGGTGACACTCTGGTTACATTGACAGTAACAGATGCTACCAATCGTAGTACCACTCAAAGTTTTACCTTACATATCATTAGCACAAACGATGCAATCCAGATTGTTTCAGTAGCAGATAGTATTGCTTGGGAGGACGAAGAATACACATATGCAGTTGAGACACTGGATGATGATCTAGATGACAAAGCTCGTTACTATTTGAATATCGCACCTTTCGGTATGAGTATTGATTCTGTAAATGGTCGTATTAGCTGGTTTCCTACCAATGATGATGTAGGAGATACCGTGGTGTCGTTCGCTGTCATTGATGACTCTGGTGCAACAGATTCTCAAACCTACAATCTGGCTATCCTGAATACTAATGACATTCCAGTGATTACTAGTATAGCTGATACTTTAGCAAATGAGGATGAACTCTATGCTTATACTGTTCTTGCGACAGATGATGACTTGGGTGATAATCTAAGTTTCAGTCTCGAGGTCCATCCTTGGGGTATGAGCATCGATGAAAATACAGGAATCATTAGCTGGCTACCTGACAATGATGATGTGGGTGATACCCTGGTTATGGTAATTGTTACTGATGACAGCAGCGCTTTTGTCACTCAAAACTTTTATCTTACTGTGGAAAACGTGAATGATCCGCCGATAGTAATATTTTCCATCGGTGATTTTAGCGTGAATGAGGACGCCCCTGATACTTCCTTCGCACTGTATGAAATCTTTGATGATGTAGATCGCTCTACTGTGGATGACACATTAATTTTCACCCTAACCAATAACAACCCCGGAATAGTAAGCAGCAGCATAATAAATGATACTCTGCTTCTGGATTATCTTGATAATCAGAACGGATCAATAAATCTTTCCATAACAGCCACGGATATTTCATTGAGTGCTATTACGGAGAGTTTTACCAATATTGTGACAGCTGTCAATGATACTCCAAGCACTTTCAGCCTTATTACTGAGGACGCCGTTGTTTTTTACGATTCCGTGATCACATTTGTCTGGCAAAGTAGCAAAGATCCGGACATTGCTACCAATGCTGATAAAGTATTTTACACTTTTCGCTACAGTGAAGTTGAGGATTTTAGTGCTTATTATGATATTGAGGATATAAATGACACTACCTTAGTTTTGAATTTGCCATTCATTCAAGACCATACATATTTTTGGAAAGTACGTGTTGAAGATTATTATCGTGTCAAAGTTTGGAGTGGTGATGTGCACAGTTTTTCGCTTAACTATGAGGATAATCCGCCTACCATTCCCGTCATTTTGACTCCGTACACCAATGCAGTATTTGATACAAGTAGCCGCATAACTTGGAATATGTCTCTGGATGAGGATCTGGAGGATACCGTAAGTTATGAGGTTGAAATAACCAATGATCGGAGCTTTGAGAATAACCTTGTAACTTATGCTGGTGGAGAAACGGCTGTCAATGTAACTGATTTACCCTATCAATTATTGCTTGAGAATGGATTACATTTTGTGCGTGTTCGGGCGGTGGATAGTGATATGCTATACAGCGCTTGGTCAGATACTGTCGAATTTTATTGGGATAATCTGAATCAGGCTCCAAATCGTGTGATCACACTATTCTCACCGGTGGACACGGTTTTGATAACACTTACCCCGAATTTTATATGGAGTCAGGCTTCTGATATAGATCCTGGAGATGTGACTAATTCCTTGCACTACAGGGGTAGTGTATGGAGTGCCGTGGATACATTTGCATTCAACACTGAGCCGGGTGATACTAGCACTACACTTCTTGCAGACCTTGCAGAGAATGAGTTTTATCAGTGGGCAGTGAAGAGCGTTGATGATGGTGGCCTTTCCAGCGGCTACAGTGACACGGCCGGATTCTGGGTAAATGTAAACCATGATCCCATTATTACAATCACTCCATTAGTAGGCTGGCAAACAGGTATTATCCCTGTGCATATGGACTATGATGATCCTGAGAATGATATACTTACAATCGATCTATATTTTAGTTTGGACGGATCATATTTTATAGGGGCGACGACCGCTGAACCTGCAGCTACCAATAGTTCATTCAAGACCGAGCTATATACGACAAATAATACACATTCGTCGGTGATACATTCAAACAAGCAACAAAGAGATAATTTTAATATTGAGTTTTCAGCAATTAAACATAGTGATGACTCCAAAGATAAAGCCGCAGAAACTAAAATTCAGCTATTGTCATCTGATACCACCATTAATTGGTATTCTACCTCCGATCTCCCTGCTGAATATGCTGGAGAAGTATGGCTAATAGCTACTGTATATGATGCCGATAGCGATGTATTTAGTGATACGGTTAGCCTACAAGTTGATAATGATTTACCAGATTTGACCCTTGAGGCTATTGTAGGAGAAGTGAGTGGTATCTTGGCCATCACAGGGCATTTGAATAATGATGCAGCAAACGATGTTAGCATCACGGGTGAATATAAAATCCACGATACAGATATCTGGGAAAAAATGTCCTTCAACTATGTTGTATCTGCAGGTACAGAGTTGGTAGAAATTGCTTGGAACACTATTAATGACTTGGGAGTGGGTAGTGATGTTATTGTTGATATCCGTATGCAGGCAAGCGACGGTCAGGGGATTGGTAGTTACGCCTATCTTAACCTGTTACATGTTGATAATAACGGGACGCCAATGATAAGCACCCTCGAATTAGTTCCATCAGAACCTCGTGGTGACATACTAATCAAAGTCTATATAACTGATGCAGAGAATGATAGTCTCACATATCAGTGCGAGTACTCTTTAAATAACGGAATCAACTACTATCCTACCAACAGTTTCATTGTCTCCGGTGATTATGTTTCCAACGGCTTTCAGTCTATCACATGGCAGAGTTTTGAAGATGTGCTGAACACCGTCAGTAACCAGACACGTTTCAGAGTGACGCCTTCGGATAATGATGTGGGACAAATGTCAGCTGTACCGAAATTTTCCGTTTTCAATCTGGGAGGTCCACAGTTTAAGATGATAATGAACGTAGATTACCCCAATTTGCTATGGCAGGATACCATCAAAGTGAAGTTTAATCACGGCATGGATGGCGCCACTGCCCTTGATGGGATAGGGCTGTCATCGGATGCGCAAGATATGAGTTTTGATTATCTCATGACAGGCAATGACTCAGTGATCAATATCATTCCTCACGGAGTATTTTATCCTGACGCACCGGTCGAAATTACGCTTACAGCAGACTTACAGGATAGTGAGGGTTATGCTTTTGACGGAAACCGTAACTATGTCCCTGATGGTCTCGCGGACGATAAAATCATTACCATGCAAACACCTGAACTGGTAGATTTTGACTTCAATGGAGTATTGAATGAGCTCGATCTTTTGAAGTTTGTGCTAAACTGGAACCTGACTAATCCAGATCTGCGGATGGAAATAGGTCCCTCGTATGGTGCCCTGCCATATACTACTTTTGAGCCTGATGGCCTGTTTGACTACGAGGATCTAATGGTGTTTATTGCCACCTGGAAATGGAAAAAGAATCAAGGCAGTTTAGCCAGGAGTATTGAGTGGAGTTCCGGACAACTACCTGAACTTGTAGCTGATGAATTGAAGGTGAATGTAAATAGTGACCATGAGCTTGAGCTAAACATTGACATGAAAATCCCACAAGATTTGGATATTACCGTGTTAAGATACAATATTGAGGGTCTTGATTCTATTCCGGAGGTTAGATCCAGATATCTGAACTCACGTTTTGAAGAAACCATCCTCTTACAGGGGGAGGGAGAAACATTTCTCGCAGGATTTACGCCAACAACTACTACAGATAACCAGGATGGGATACTTAGTATCAGCACCTGTATTGATGAGCGGGCTGATATTGGTATTCAGATCACAGCATGGGATTCTGAAGGTGAGGAAGTATTCACAGGACGACGCCAAATTAAAGTTGATCCATTGGATTACATACCCAGGGAGTTTGCTATGAATCAGAACTATCCGAATCCTTTCAACGGATCCACAATCATCTCATACGCAATCCCTGATGAAGCCAAGGTGAGTATGATCCTTTATGATATCCGTGGCCGGCAGGTAAGAACCTTAATTGATGAGAATCAAGCTCCTGGGTTTTACCAGATGCATTGGAATGGGTTGAGTGATGAACACTTGGCTTTGGGTGCGGGTATTTATCTCTGCAGACTCCAGGCAGGAAGCCATAGCCAGATCATCAAAATGGTCTTACTAAAATAATACTCAATATTAATTAAATTAATCGGGTATGTCCCAGATTCTGTGTAAACGATCTTTCTCAGTCATTATAAATCATTCGAGCTCGCAGAGAGCTTGCTAAAGCCGACCCAGAAGTTGGTAGGTGTCAAGTATTTTACCAGCAGGGTAAGTAATGATCCAGATAAACAAAAACGCTAGGCTACATATATTGAGGCTCTAGAAGCTACAGGTTTATCCATTTTCTATGGACATTACCAAAAGGATGCGCTGGGGTGTAATCGTTGTGGTCATATGTGGCCAACTGAAGCTTTCCAATCATATCTCCGAATAGACCCCAGATTCCATTGTAAGTTTGAAAGAAAAATTTACGGTCTCAAAATAGTGTCAAAGAATATGGCATGTGGTGGCGTGATTTGTCTCAAATGTACATCACTTGCAACAAAGAAATCAGAATTATATGATTATCGTAAGTGTGTGTGTATCAGTATGTTGCAGTAGTACCCGGGGCCGGAATCGAACCGGCACAGCTTTAAAGGCCGAGGGATTTTAAGTCCTGAATAACTCAATGATAGTCAGGGTGTTACAGCATTTGTGTCAAAAAAATTGAGTTCAATTAATGTGCAAAAATGCACGCTCACTATGATGGTTTATCTGATGAATATTCTCGATCCCCCCAGACCCTTTAAGAAGATCTTTATTCCAGCCCTTAATAAGACTGCAAAATAGTGCCCGAAAATATGAGACACCATTTTCTCATCTAAATTGGGGAGTGCAAAGTATTTCCGCTGTGGGGGAAAAGGTATTAGTTAGAAATCATCATCTAGATGGGTTGTGTTTTCCAGTTGCAGTCCTAATTTAGCGCACTCAATTAAGACCATTACCAAGATGCAGCGCAAACCAATATTTCTGCCTTGTTTTTTAGTACTTGCACTAAGCGTGTGGATGAATTGCCTTGCGGCAGAGACCTCACTCCATTTTACTAATATTACAACTGAAAATGGCCTCGTTCACAATGGCGTTTACTCGATTCTGGAAGATTCTCAAGGATTTCTCTGGTATGGTACCCGTAATGGCTTGAGTCGCTATGATGGCAGCCACTTCTTAAATTTCGTTCACAATCCAATTGATCCAACGAGCCTACCGGGGGATCACATCACTTGTATGATTGAAGATCATGAAGGGTTGATCTGGGTCGGAACAGAGCATGGGAAACTCGCTTCATACAATTCATTGAGCGAGAGCTTTACACAAGTTCTATTTCACAATGCCAGTAAACATTCCAATAAACTTAACTCAATAACATCCTTGCTGTGTGACTCCCAAGGAAATATCTGGGTTGGCAGCGAGTATGGATTGATGGTGATTCATAGGGATTCAGGTGAACAGATTATGTACTATCACGATCCTGATGATCCAAGCAGCATATGTGACAGCCACATTACAGCTTTACATGAATATCCACAGGGGACGCTCTGGGCTGGTACGCGAAGCAATGCCCTGGTTTCGATTGATATTCAGGAACGCTCATTTAGGAATATTCAGAAAGCGCCATTGATATTGAGACCTGATGGTGTGAACTATATCAGCGGGATCGTCAGTGACACATCTCGTCATTGCCTATGGCTTTCAATATTTCCCGAGGGATTTCTACGTTTTGAAATAGACGGCGAAGAAATCAGGCAGTATGGATACGAAATTAATCATCCGAAATTGGTTAACATGATTGGCCTGCTCGATATTGATATAGATCAATACGACATGCTCTGGCTCAGCAGTGTTGTAGGTCTCACCCAATTCGATCCCGATAGGGAAATGTATTCGTTCTATGAACGGTCGGCTGATTCTAAATACGGATTTGCAGGCAAAGTCGTGAATTCACTTTTATTTGATTCGCAGGGTATTCTCTGGGCAGCAACGAACTCTAATGGTATCAATCGCTGTAAGCTGGATCAAGTTCGGTTTCAACATTTTCAACATGACACTGGTAATCCAAATGGCCTTAGTTCCAACGACGTCTATGGGCTTATGGTGGATAAGAGCGGAGATCTCTGGGTAAGTACCGTTGGGGGTGGGACAAACCGCATGAATATCCAGAAAGGGACTAATCAACTGTATCGCACTGATGATGTGGTTGATGAGTGGAGTATGAACTATGTCAGTAAGACCATCCAGGACCAAAAGGAAAACTTCTGGATCGCTACATTTCAGGCTGGGGCCAATCATATTGATGCCATTAGCGGAGAGCGCACGCTATACCGACATGATCCTGGAGATAGTCTTAGCATTGGCCACAGCGATATCTACAGCATTTCTGAAACCCGGGATGGACACATATGGTTGGGCACTAATGGTGGGGGCTTGTATGAATACTTCCCGGATGAACAGGTATTCAAAAGCTATCAACATAATCCTGAAGATTCCACCAGTATTCCAGGGGATATCATTTTCTCCATTCTCGAAGACCAGCAGGATGTCTTATGGGTTGGAACTGCAGATGCTGGATTGTGCCGAATGGATAGGGATAGTGGGACATTTCTATCCTATCAATCGACAGGAGGTGAGGAACCCGGTCTGTTAAGCAATCATATTCTGCACCTGTATGAAGACCGGGAATCGAATATATGGATTGGAGCCCGAAATGCAGGCTTAACCATGCTGAACGCCCAGCGTGATCAATTTAAGCATATTGATTTAGGGTGGCAACCAACTGAGCTGGAAGTGAGCGGCATACTGGAGAGTGGGTCTGGTAACTTGTGGCTTAGCACCAATCAAGGGATTCTGAAGGTAGATCCAGATGAAGGACTGCTAAATGCTTACGGTGCAAGTGATGGTGTACAAGGAGAAGATTTCAAATTCGGCGCATGTGCAATGGATGCTGAAGGCTTTATGTATTTTGGAGGGGCTAACGGATTCAATCGATTCCATCCGGATTCTATTCGCGACAATACTCACATTCCACCGGTGAGATTAACAAAACTGTGGGTTAATAATGAAGTGGTTAAGATAGGTGATGAGATTGAAAATCAGGTCATTCTGACCAAATCCATTACTCATACAGATCGCTTGGTTCTGAATTACCGTCACAAAGTCTTACGGTTCGAGTTCGCTGCATTGGATTTCGTGGATCCTTCCCGTAACCGTTATGCATATCAGATGTCTCCTTTCGATGAAGAGTGGGTTTACTCCGACGCTCAAAAAGCGGTCACCTACACAAGTCTGGATCCCGGTGAGTATACCTTCAGGATCAAAGCTACCAATAACGATGGTATTTGGAATAAGACCGGGACAAGTCTCCAGATATTGATCAAACCACCATTCTGGAAAACAGCCTGGTTTCGTGCTGGTATTGTTCTGTTTATAGTTGGCCTCTTCCTTTTTATCATGTGGTTACGTCTAAATCGATTACAGGCACAAAAACATAAACTAGAGGCTTTGGTACGAGAGAGAACTGTCCAGCTCAAACTTTCGCTGGAAGAAAAGCAACGGACTGAGATAGAGAAGGTTGAGATGCAGATGGATCACTTGAAGCGGGAGCTGCTCACCAAGACCATGCACCTGAACGAAAAACAACAGATTATGGATAGTATGCAATCTGAGCTGGTGGAAATCACCAAGATTATTCCAAGCAATTCAAGAACAGGATTAAAGAAGCTATTGCGCTTCTTAAAGGACCGGACATCTGTGCATCAGGGATGGCAGGAGTTTGAATTATGGTTCACAGAAGTACACTCCAGTTTCTTTGATAACCTGCGCCACTCGTATCCAGAACTCTCTGATAGTGAATTGAAAGTTTGTGCCTTACTCCGGCTCAATCTCGTCTCCAAAGACATTGCAAAAGTGATGAATATCCAACCCCGATCCATTCACATCTACCGCCACCGGATCCGCAAGAAAATGAATCTCGATGGGGAAGAGCAGCTCACTGACGTTCTTTCTAGATTCTGATCAATAGAATAGCTCAAAATCCCAATAATAGATTAGATCGACTACCATTCTGAGCTTGTCAAGACCTGTATAGGTTTTGTATACCTGACAGATATACCCGGATTCCTAACTTCAGCTGTATAACAAATTAAAGATATCTGTTTGTTTAAGAAGGAGGTGCCCATGCGACTATCACTATTTAGGAAGACCATTCGAATTACCCTCAGTATCTCAATTGCGTTTATTCTGGGAAGCAGCCTCGGGGCTAGTGAGATCCCTACGCAGATCGTGGTGAATCCTGGAACCTACCAGATCCAGCCCAAAGCACATAACCCGAGCTTCCGCAATTTCCCGGAACAATCATTCTACAGTGACCGTGAAGGCTGGGGTGATATCATTGATTCCACCTGGGGATCAGGAATGTCCTATGGTGAAAAACTTACGATGTTCAATGAATACGCAGATGCTCTGTCTGATAATTTCCCACTTTATCATCGGTTTCCTAAAGGTTGGGAAGATTCGGTTCGTACTCATTACTACAACCAGATCACAGAGAATACCAGTCGTGGGGCTTTCTGTGCCATCATGCAGTACTTCGCTCTGGCACATCGTGAAGGACACACTTATGCCTATGACTATGATGTCTTTTATACTCCACTGAATCCAGGGACTCCTCTGTTGGTTCTGGGTGGACTCACGACCATTCGTCACTTTGGTGCTGTGGTAACGCCTCAGCCGGATAAAACAATTCTCGTGTTGAGAGTAGTGGATAATCACCCACTCGGTCTTGAACCGGGCGATATTATCCTGGGCTATGAAGGCGTTCCATGGCATCTCCAGGTAGAAGAATTACTGGAAGCACAATTGCCCCTCATTATGGGTACTGCAGGTGCGGAATCGGCCTTTAACAGGGGAAAGCTGGTGGCCGTCGGTATGAATTGGCACCTCTTCGACAGTATCGATATCATCAAGTATGGCAGCGGTGATACGCTCCATTTGGCGACCGCTCCCATGATCAGCCTGGAACTCGACCACATAAGTAACAACGAACAGCTACCTGTTCCCGGTATTGAGCTACCCACCCTGTTCCGATACGATATTTCTGGTGGACCACCCTATTATCAAGGGCAGATCCTGAACTATGGTATTATCGACGGAACGAATATTGGCTACATCTATGTTATGGCGGAAGTTTCCACCATTATCGATGGATTATTTTATGAAGCCATCGATGCACTTCGCGATACGGATGGGATCATCCTTGATTTCAGGTATAACCAGGGTGGTTGGGCGTTGTACGAGGATGCCTTTGATTATCTTTTTAACTCGACTTTCTTGCCCTTTGTTGACGTCTATCGCTGTAGCCAAAACACATATGATCTCTGTTGGCCTGATGCCTCAGGAGAAGACTACTGGACTGAAGGATCGCCAACATCCTTCTACGATCGACCCATTGCGTTTCTCGTGGGGCATAATTGTGTGAGTATGGGGGACGTCACGGCCTATTGGTTCAAGCACCATCCCAATACCCGTTTTTTTGGTCATTCCTCCAGTGCTTCACCAGGGTATAATGTCTCCATTGGACCAGGCTTTTTAGCCGGACCGGGTCAATGGCACCTGCAATATACGATCAGCGATATGATTGACCTGCCCGGGGGCCAGAATCTTGGGGCTGAGGAGCTGGAGGTGGATGATGATGTCTGGTTTACGCCAGAAGATGTTGCGCAGGGGATAGACACTCCGGTAGAACATGCCAGGACCTGGATAGAAGGTCTGGCCTATGCCCACGATATGACTTTGAATAAAAATTATGGAGTGCCAGGGCAGGATTCCATTCTGGTCTCTGTGCAGGTTGATAATCGTGGGGCACATGGACTAGATATCGCTGGGACCATGGTAAATATAGATAGCACTTTTCTCACGGAGTTTCTGGTTAATGACAACGGTACGGCTGGTGACCTGCTGGCAAATGATGATATATGGAGCGCTTATGTACCCGTACCGACGATTGAGACATCTTGCAGGGTGAGCATCGATTCTTATGACCAGACGCTGGATTGGTCACACCACCTGCCAAATGTCCAGCACTTCACAACAATGGGTCCAGTCGTGCCGGCAGGGTTCAGTTATTTTGCGAATCCAGAGCAAGAATTGATCCCGGGACAAATGACAATGTTTAAGTTCAACCTGCAAAATCTGGGTCTTGATTCCACAATTCGAAACGTAAGCGTGACCATTCATCCTGAGCCCAGATGGTTAACTTCAGCGATTTCGACCCTGAGTTTTGGCGATATCGTTCCGGCTGATACAGTTACATCAACTGGAAACATGGGAATTAATCTCGACCCCACCTGTCATTCCCAAACCATTCCCGTCAGGGTAGATATTTACTCAGATGGAATACTATTTTGGAGCTCAGAACTGACATTTGATGTCAATCAGCCAGTTGCAATTGAAGCAGAACTCCCGGAGGCCTATGCACTTTATCCTCCCTATCCCAACCCCTTCAATCCAAGCACAACGATCAGTTACGACTTACCTGAGCAATCAGATTTAAGTCTGATCATTTACGATGTGACAGGACGAGAGGTCACAATTTTTCAGAACCAGGATCGACCTGCAGGTTCATATAAGCTCCAGTGGAATGGAACCGATGGTTTGGGTAATCCTGTGAGTGCTGGGGTGTATATCGCTCGTCTGACCGTAGGGGACTATGCCAACACGATTAAGATGGTGTATCTTAAGTAATCAGGCATTAGCAAATACAATCAAGAGGAGAAATCATGAGATTTAGACTATGTGTATTTATGCTCATGCTGGGAGTTTGTGGGGCACAGCAGAATAGTCAATGGCAGGACTATTACACCACATCTGCGCCTGTAAACGACCTGGAAATTAATTCGAACATACTGTGGGCACTCACTACTAATAGCTTAGTGATACTGGACACTCAATCAGGTGAAATTGCTACCTACGACTCTACCAATTCACCACTGCCTGCCGAAAATTATTGGCCGATTGAATGTGATGATGAAGGGAATGCATGGATAAGCACAAATGCAGATGGTCTCCTGAAATATGATGGTCAAGCATGGACCGTTTATGATACCACAAACTCTGGTATACCTACTAATACCATCATCTGTGTAACCCCGGATAGTACAGGAAACATATGGGTTGGTACAGTGGATGGGTTAGCCGTTTATGATGGTACTACTTGGACGATATTAGACACTTCAAATTCCGAGTTGGAGAGAAATGATATTTGGTGGATAGGTATTGACGGCAACGGGAATGGTTGGTTAGCATCTCTTTTCTTAGATGGTCATTTGCCAGGGGATGGTCTAACCATGTATTCGATTTTATCGATCTACAATGGAGATAGTGTGATTGTAAATGAAGAGTTGAATACGGCCCTAGAAAATAACAATGGCAACATGATTGGTGGATTCGTTTGGGATGGTGCTACTGATGAGATGTGGATTTGCTTTAAGCACTTTGGCTTGGTGCGGATTTCGGGCAATACTTGGACCTTAGAGTTTGCGGATGACACCGGGCCTGAGCGGCAGTTTACTTGTATGGTGCGTGACCATTCTGGAGCTTTCTGGTTGGGTACAGCGTATAATGGTTTGATTCGGCTTGATTCACTTGGCTGGGTTTCTTACACCACCTCGAATTCAGACCTCACAAATGACGTTATCAAATCACTCGCGGTAGATGATGATAACAACATATGGATCGGGACCTCAACTGGAATTACAGTATACAATGAAGCTGGTGTCATGGTTGGCATCAAGAACGACGAAAGGGGGGTATGGCCGGAGAGGGCTGAACTCTTACCAGCTTCCCCAAACCCCTTCAATCCAAACACAAATATGAGCTATTCATTACATGAGCAATCGGAAGTCAGCCTGACCATTTACGATGTGACAGGACGCGAAGTCACAATACTTCAGAATCGGGAACAACTGGCAGGCTCCTATGAGCTCCAGTGGACCGGTACCGATGATTCAGGTAATCCAGTCAGTACAGGTGTTTATTTTGCAAGATTACAGGCTGGACCATATAGCCAAACTATCAAGATGTTGTATCTCAAATAGCCTAAAACTAACTTAATCAAACATTGAAGCCCTAGACACTGTCTGGGGCTTTCTTTTTAGATAGAAGACATGCCAAAGGATTTTAAGTCCTGAATATATCTCTGGCAGTCAGTAGGTTACGGAGATTGTGTCAAAATAATTTAGTGATATGTTTGTAAAAATATTGATGATGGATAATTTGTGTTATATCTGCAGGTGCCAAGAGAAAGTTTGAATTAGTTTTTAACTTACTGCAATCATCTTATCTTCATGCCACATCCACAATCGATCTCGAATTGCATCATCTGAATCTCATTCTCACTACTCAATAATTGGGGAATCCAAGCGATAGGGGGAATAATGTCGTTCAAATCAATAACAATAATTGTTCTTTTACCCATTATCGGTGTGTCTGGGCCGTATCGGTCTTCGGCTTGACTCATGTGAAGAAAATGCTATCTTTAATTATTCTAACCGAAATCAGGTAAAGGGGGGCTTTATGAGTACATCTAAATTGTATTCCCAGCGTCAGGTCGCAGTTGCAGCATTCATTGGAACACCGGCAGCGGCAAGCATTCTCATGGCACGGAATTATCATCAGTTCGGTCTGCCGGAAAAAGCCCGGCCAACCATCATTATTGGTATAATCATTCTGATCCTGCAGATCGTTGCAGCTTTATTTCTATCAGATGGACCAATTGTTGGATTGCTCCCATTCTTTGCCATCCTTCTTATGCAGATCTGGTATGGGAGAACCCAGAGGGCTGCATTCCTGGAACAGATAGAGACTGGGTCTGAAAAGGCCAGCTCTGGTGAGGTCATTGCCATGGGGGTAATCTGGCTGATAATCGCTGCCGTATTACTCATACTGGGCAATGTACTCTTCCCGAAAGAAGTAAAAGAAGAGTTCAATCCCTTTGCAAAGGCTCCTCCAGACCCCATGGTTCGCCTTGCAGCGGAAGGTGAGCTTTTCAAGTTGAAATGGGAATACTTCAAACGTTCCAATTTTTCAGAACTCGAGGAGAATATTCTATATGAAGTACTGGGAGTTGCCATAAAAAGCAACCAGGTCGGCGTCTGCGATTACCTCCTTGGAAAAGGAGTAGATGTCAACAACAAAGAATATCATCTTGAATCCCCACTAACACTGGCCTTGATCTATGCCAATGATGAAGTTGTGCACTGTATTCTGGATCATGGTGCGGATGTTAATATGCCGGGATACAGGGATCATATTCCTCTTCATCTAGCCATATCGGAAGGAAGAGTTGCGATTGCCAAAAAAATAATTTCGCTTGGTGCTGATATACATGCAGTCAATGAAAATGGACATAGTATATTGAGTAAGCTCTATCACAATGACCTGAATCCGGAAGCTCTCCTCGATCTTGTAAAACTCCTGCAATCAAAGGGAGTGGATATTCTGAGCTACAAGGGATTCATTACCCTTGGTATTGGAAAGGATCGGGGGATAGTAATCCTCAATTATCTTCTGGACCAAGGGGTGGATCCACATTTCCAGAGTGGATTCATCGGCTCTGCGCTTCATGAAGCTGTACGGATGGGGACGGTTGACCAGGTAAGGATCCTTCTGGATGCTGGTGTCGACGACCAGGTCAAATGGAAAGATGAAACACCGCTGGAGTATGCCCATTGGGAGGGTCTGACGGAGATGGAAAAAGTATTGACTAGAGACACTGACTAGACGACTCCGCCAATCACACATGGCCTAGACTACACTTTGTGCTTCGGTGAGTAGGTCAGAATGGATTACACCCTTTTTGAGACGAAAGTGGCTCATTTACTAAGAATATTACAATCAATGTCATATTCCAGTTACAGTATTTACACGAAATGCCTTATAGCGAGCATGCTAATATCATAGAAATATATGATATTTATAGATTTAAGTAGCTAGGAATATGTTGGCACATATTTTGGCGGTCTAGTAGATGATGAATTTAAGCTGTAAATATTTACTAGGTAATTCAAGGTCAAGATTAAACGGCTTCAGCCTTGTAGAATTAATGATCGTCATCGTGATCATCGGTGTTCTAGCTGCTATTGCTGTTCCGATCTACAGCAATAACGTACAAAAGGCTAAGCGATCAGAAGCTGACGCAGCCCTGGGCAGTATCAGGACCCAACTTGATATCTACATAGCAGAGTATGGCCGCTACCCCCGGGAGAATCCGAAAGACTATGTGATCGGAGCTGCCTGGAATAGTATTAGACCCGGTGAACTGACGGGCAAGTATTTCTCAGATTCTTCATATACCTATTATGGGAGCCCCAATAATAAAGTATACAAGATCACTTGTGAGAAAGGTGACATATTGGAGTATGACCGAACTCTAGATCAAGATGCTGTGCTTCAAGATGAATAATATTACTGAATAATTTGTTCTAAATCCTCGGGTTTTAAGACAGCCAAATTGCACCTGAATAATTAGACACCCCTATTGAGATTTAATTGCAAAATCTGATTCCATTAATCGATTTTTAACAGAAGCATTAGTGTTATGCATCACATTGAATATGTCTTTGGACATTTAATTTGGTGTAACTATAAATATGGAGCGTGCGCTATGAGAAAAATAATTGGGATAATAATAATGGGGTTGATGTTAGCATTTATTGGGTGTGAAACCACAACGGATGATTCTGATACAGTTGGTAGTAGCGGATCTGTCATGATCCAGGCTTTCGATGCTCCCTTTCAAGGGGATGTTGAACACATCTACCTCAATATACTTGAAGTAAGTGTACACCGTGCTGATGCAGATAGCTCAGCTGATTCAACCGCAGGCTGGATTGTCTTAAGTGAAGTCGACACGACCATTGATTTCTTAGAATTAGTGAATGGTCAAATGGCTACTTTACTTGAGGAAGAGCTCGAAATCGGACAATACTCACAATTACGACTGCTTCTGGGAGATAGTTCTGCCATCGTTGTAGACGGGGTATCACATGAACTGAAGGTACCGAGTGGTAGCCAATCTGGAGTAAAACTTAATCTCGGCTTCTCAATAGAAGCAGATGAGATAGTGGAAATTTATCTGGATTTTGATGCTGCAAGATCAATAAATAAACATCCCAAGCAAGATCGATATAGCATGAGACCAACGTTTAAGGTTTTTAAAAGTGTGCTCTCAGGGACTATTTCGGGGATGGTAACTGATTCACTTGATGCAGGTCTTGAAGATATTGTTGTTCAAGCGGTGACCGGTGGAGACACCACCTCTACGATCACCGGTGAAGCTGGAATGTACCAATTTATTCTGCTTGAAGGAACATACGATCTATCGGCAACGGGTTTTGAGCTCGAAACCGATACGAGTTATTCAGCTGTTGCCCTTACTCCGGAGGACAATTTAACTGGGTATGACTTCAATTTGAAATAACGACGATCTTCACATAAGAATTAAAGAAGCCTCGATTTCCGGGGCTTCTTTTTGCCATCATGGTTAGTAGCAATAACCATCGTTTATAAGACTGAATTCCTGAATCCTATCAACATCTCTCAAACCCAAGAACAAGAGTCTCAAAACCAATCTCAATATCAAAGTATCATTATCATCTACAATTAGCCTATTAGAGACCAGCTGTTAGAGGTGTACCCGGGGCCGGAATCGAACCGGCACAGCTTTAAGGGCTGAGGGATTTTAAGTCCTGAATAACTCAATGATTGTCAGTGGATTACAGGAATTGTGTCAAAATAGTGGGGTGATGAAATTTCATAAATATATGCGGAGAAGTATGATCGTACCAATGGAGTGTAGCTATTAAACAATCTGCTTGAGTAGCAGGGGGACAGAATTGCACCACCAACTCGAGGATTTTAAGTCCTACAACAAAGTCTCGTAACAACCAATGAATCAATGATATACGGTGATATGGGAATTATCATGTGCTCTGGATGTGCAGTTCATGTTGAGTTATTGCACTTGTAGAATAAAAGGTGTCATAGTGCAATAGGGTAACAGAATAGCTCCAGATCAAGTCTAGATTATTGTAACCTAGTTTCACAAGCCTATATTCTAAGCAACTATCATGAAATCTCAGGGGGATTATGCACGAGCCATTTCTTACTCAATTCAATTGAGTCTGGTTCTATGTCTCATCGTTTCACTTGAAGCAGCCCCTCGGCAAAAACTCCATTTCACAAACCTCGGGACAGAGCAAGGTCTCTCAAATGGTGCCGTGCAGGCCATCCTTCAGGATAGTGAGGGATTCATGTGGTTTGGGACGCAGCGGGGGCTTAATCGTTGGGATGGTCGGAACTTCAGAGTCTTCAGCTATCAAGCTTTCGACAGTACAAGTCTCCCCAGTTCACGCATCACGACCTTGGCCGAGACAGAAGATAAAATGCTCTGGGTGGGAACCTACGATGCTGGTTTGGCCCGCTTCAATCCTCAGACGGAGAGTTTCCATTCCTACCATCCTATTAGCAATGATCCTAATTCGCTTCCTGATGAAAACATAACTGCCCTCTTCATCGACTCTCGCGACGAACTCTGGGTGGGGACCGAGAACGGCCTCTGTCGATATGATCCACAGAATGACCACTTCAAAAGATATGTGAACCATCCTGAAGACGATAGATCTATCCCGGATAACTGGATCGCAGCCATTACCGAAGATGCAGATGGTACAATATGGATTGGCAGCAATACGAGTCGGCTCAGTGCGTATCGCCAGGAATCGGACAACTTCACCACAGTGAAACACAAACGCTTTAAATCAGACGGTGCCGGAACAAATCGAATCACTTCTCTGACAGCGGACTCTATGAGGCAGGTGATCTGGGTGTCAATGTTCCCTCAGGGTATTTTCAGTTATCACCCAGGGAGTGGTCGAGTAGACGACTATGGTATGAATACCCAAGATGAGCATATGGTGAATATTAACATCGTATTTGATGTTGATCTGGCTGAGGATGGTAAACTCTGGATAGGATCTCTAAACGGTTTGACGGTGCTTAATCCAGAAAGCCTGACCTACGAATTTCATGAGCCTGATCCCACTGATAGTAAAAGCATCAGCGGCGCCCTCATTTTTGAGATCTATCGTGATCCCCAAGGAATCATCTGGACCGGTTCAGACGGACATGGTGTCGACATCCACAATCCCAACCAGATTCGTTTCGAACATTACCAGTCAATAGCCTCTGGTGGGAATCTGCTGCAAGCCTCCAAGGTCTTTGGCCTTGACACAGATGCTTCGGGCAACATTTGGGCCGCGACATTCGCAGGAGGATTTCATCGCTTAGATTTACGTAACCATACAGTTCGCCTGTTCCAGACGGATGATACCAATCCAAATGTATGGAGTATGAATTATGGCAATAAAGTCCTGGTGGATATGCAGAACTGGGTCTGGATGAGTTCTTTTGAAGCCGGCTTGTTTCGCTGGGATCCATATACTAATACGATCAGGCACTTCAGGCATCTTCCCGGCAGGTCAGGGGACTTGAGCGGCAATGACATTTATGCAATTTATGAAGACCGGAGTGGTACCATCTGGGTGGGAACCAAAGGTGACGGGTTGAATCGCTATCAGCCAGAAGATGAATCCTTTGTCCGTTATCGGCACGATCCATTGGACAGCCTGTCCATTTGCAGTGACAACATCAATGTCATGCTGGAAGATCATCGTGGTGATCTGTGGATTGGAACACCTGATGCAGGCCTGGACAGACTGGTCGCAAGAACGGAGGGTTTCCAACACCATACGGTGAGAACTGATGGAAACTCAATCAGGAGTAATACTGTACATACTCTCTTTGAGGATTCACATCATTGCCTGTGGATCGGAACGCGCGGGGGAGGAATCAGTCGATTAGACTCGAACCGGACGACATTCACACAGATCGATCTGGGAGCTGATTCACAGCCCTTTTCGGTTGATGCCATTCTTGAAGATAATCAGGGAACCTTCTGGGCCAGTTCGAACAGGGGCATACTCAAAATCCATCACGATCTGGGGCTGCAAAACACATATACGGTTTCCGACGGTGTTCAGGGATTGGATTTCTATTGGAATTCTGTTACGAAAGATGCAGATGGTTACTTCTATTTTGGCGGGGTGAATGGCTTTAACCGCTTCAATCCGGATTCGATCCGCAATAATTCCCATCTCCCCCCGGTGCGAATCACTAATCTACGGATCAATCACGAAGATGTACCCATCGGTCCTCAAGCTGATGGACGAATCGTTCTTCCACGAAGCATCACTTATATGGATACCTTACTCCTGACCTACCGTGACAAGGTTTTGAATTTCAGCTTTGCCGCACTGGACTACAGTAATCCTGGACTGAATCGTTATCGCTATAAACTGGATGGTTTTGATCCTGACTGGATCGATGCCGGGCATGTCAACAGCGTGACCTACACAAGTCTGAATCCAGGATGGTATACACTCAGGATCGCGGGTTCAAACAATGATGGTATATGGAATGAGGAGGGAAGTTCGCTAACGCTATTTATTCAACCTCCATTCTGGGAAACGATCTGGTTTCGAAGTTTGGGAATTCTGATTTTAGCATTGGTAATTAGTGGCATTTATCAGATTCGTATTAAGAAGTTAAAGTTGCTTGAACAACGCAATGCAGAGAAGCAGAAAGTTCAGCTTCAGCTTGAACACCAGCAACGTGAACTCGTAACAAAATCTATGGATTTGATTGAGAAGCAAAAGTTTATGGAAGATCTGCTTGACCAGTTGAAGATCCTCAAAAAGTCTTCAAGCTCAGAGAGAGATACACAAACTTTAACACTCATTAAGAGACTTACATCCCTTGTTTCAATTAACCACGTGTGGGATGAGTTTGAAAAATGGTTTACTAAAATTCACACTGGCTATATCAAGAGCCTGAGAACTGAACATCCATCCCTAACTAGTAGTGAAATAAAGGTATGTGCTTTCCTCCGTTTAAATTTAACATCCAAAGAAATTGCCAGTCTCTTGAACATTGAACCAGCTTCGGTTGATATTCATCGCTATAGGATACGTAAAAAATGTGGTCTCGGCCAGGATGAGAACCTGACGAAATACCTCTCAAAATACTAATACCGGTATCCTTCCCTCTTTAATACTAATAAACTCTGAAATCTTGGTTTGTATAGATTCTGTCTAGATAAAATAGATACCTCTACGGTTAATTTTCAGGCAAGAAAATTGGGATATGATTCTTATCAACATTGTTGGAGGGCACTATGAAATTATTAATTAGAGTTGTTCTATTCACCATGCTGGTTGCGCTAGTCTGGACTCAAGAAGATATGGATAACTTTGGTTTCAACGAGATGAGCCGCTGTCTCAAATGGGGTGGACCTGTGTATGTCATGCAATATGAGGGTGATAACCTTTTTGCCATATTCGGAAATACACTTGGAATATTTGACATGAGCACACCAGCGGACCCAGAGCAAATCTCATCCATAAGGGTAACAGGTGGACTAAACAATGAGCCCCTCCGTCATACGATGGAGATTCAGGGAGCAGTCTGCCAGGTATCAAGTACAGATGATGAGGGTTTTGTATATCAGACAGTCATCGATGTGTCTAATCTGTCAGCACCGAGCATCCTTCATCAACAATCCTTTGAAATTGAGGGGCATCTTCGGGATGCAGTTATTAAAGATAAATACATTTTCTATCATGGTCGATACGATGGAGATAACATAAACATTTTATACATCGATTCTCTGACTGATGATGGCGATATCATAGAGATCTCGCATCTTAAAATGACAAAAGAATTTAATGTTGGGTCTTGGGCAGGTGAGAGACTCATGCTACGCTCCTATGTGAACTCATGCATTTACTTTCTTGATGTGTCAGATAAATATGACCCTGTATTATCAGATTCTATTTTTGTCAACTCACTCTCATACACATCATCGAATGTTTGTGGAGATTATCTTTTCCTATCTGATGAATCGGATAGCTCTAAAATTATTGACATTTCCCAACCTGGGAATTTTAAAACTTTGTACTCAAGACCAAGTCCTTTTTATTACCGATACCCAACAGTAAAGGGGAATCTACTTTACACTATAATCTCAAAATCTGATACAACGACATTTGAGGTGATCGATCTTTCTGACCCATCAAACCCAATAACATTGTCCTCCACATTTCTACGCCCTGGGTGGGGAAGTGGACCTATGATCTTATATAGTGGCATAAGTGGCCTGGCAGTTGGACCTGATCACGCTTTTATAAATGGATCCTTTCATGAGAAAACTGTTCTTGATGATGGTACTTCCCTTACTCATTCCTTCGAGAACGGGTTAAAGGTTATTGATCTTACCGATATCGCTAATCCAATCACTCATGAAGCTATCAGCGGAAGAGCTTGGCACATGGGGCTTTCTGATCATGGTTTATGGCTGTTTGGGAATCCATGGGTGTTGATGGATGTTGAAAACACCTCATTACCTATACCTCGGGGGCAGGTTGATCCGCTTCCATCGGACCATTGGATTTCATTTGAGGATAATCTTATGTACACGATGGTTGTCGAGGGGGAAACGAATGAGAAAGTTTCAGTAAATGTAAGTTCTTACAATGTAACCAATCCGCTCATCCCTGATCTAAAGGGATTTATAAAGCTAGATTCACTACAGCAGTGGAATCGATCCTTTGTGGTGAAAAACTCAATCGTCTATCTCTCTTGTGGGGATACCTTATATACGATTGATTTTACATTTCCCGTCCAACCAGAGTTAACTTCAAAATTATACACCGGTCAACTTGAAATCTTGAGAGTTAGCGAAAGTGACGCGTTTATATATGGGGTTACGGACGATGATCGTACCCTAACTATAATTGATGTAAGCTCACCAAAGGAACCGCAATTAGCCGGCGAATTTACAAGCGATGCCTGGGCCTATGTTGCTGATGGTGATATCGGATTCAGTCTAGGAAGCAGCGAAAACCACGATGGTGGGCTGTTGTTACAAAGACTGGATCTCTCAGACCCCCAAAATATTACTAAAATGGGCAATTTTCTTTCAGGTTATGGGATGTATACTAATAATGGACTCATTCTAGATGGATCATTCTTATATGTATGTAGTTTGGGGGCGGTTGAGGTCTTTGATATATCAATTCCGGGGCAGGAAACCAAGGTGGGTAGGTATGAAACTGCTGTCTCTTGGCCAGCTATGTTTTTCTTGGGGTATGGTATCAGAGACATTGCTGTAGAGGATGGTGTTGTTTATTTACTCCACGATCTTGATGGTCTACACATACTTAAGCACAGCACAGTCACCAGATTAATTGATGAAGTCTCTAATGCTCCCTCAGTATTTAAGCTTTGCCAGAATTATCCCAACCCCTTTAACCCCACAACCACTATCAGCTACAGCCTGCCAGAGGCAGAACAGGTGAAACTGTCTATCTTCGATATACAGGGAAAAGAGGTATTAATACTTCTCAATACGGAAAAACCTCCAGGGACATATGAGGTGCTCTGGAATGGAACTAATGGCCAGGGGGGGCAAGTGAGCACGGGTGTGTATTTTGCTCGATTGCAAGCAGGTGAGTACAGTCATACGATAAAGATGTTGTATCTCAAATAACTGGAATGAAATGTGGTTAAAAATAGAAAGCCCTGGACAACGTCTGGGGCTTTTGTTTGCGTCAATAGTGTATCAAAATACTGTCAAAGAATATGGCATGTGGTGGCGTGATTTGTCTCAAATGACCATCACTTGTAACAAAATATTTGAACTATACGATATTCGTAGATGGCTGTGTATCAATCTGTTAGTGGTGTACCCGGGGCCGGAATCGAACCGGCACGCCTGTTTAGGGCGAGGGATTTTAAGTCCCTTGTGTCTACCAATTCCACCACCCGGGCCGAACGAAGTAAGAACACTGAACAAGGAACTTCGAATTCAGAAGGAACTTCGACATTCAGCGTTCCTTATTCGATATTCAATATTCAATTGTCAAAGAGGCGTGGGTCGGATTCGAACCGGCGAATGATGGTTTTGCAAACCACTCCCTTAGACCAACTTGGGCACCACGCCATATAATAATCAGAGCAAATCAGTACAATCAGCTATCTGTCTCTGATCTCTGAGCTTCGCCACGATTACCCGCTTTACATCATATCGCGCCATAGCAAATTTCAAAAATTACCCCCTTCCAAAAAATTTGTGTTTGCGAAGGCGGACATAAAGCGCGCCAATATAGTTTAGCGAATAGGTGAGGTCAATACAAGTGAGGGGAGCTACGTTTTATTGTGAAAATCAGGGGTGGGGGAGCTTACCACTTTTTGCTGTGACATTCATAACAGGAAACACCAGTGTCACCACCTCTTAAATCATCACCATGACAACTGGCACAATTGGTGACAGGATCGTCAAGTCCACTTTTATGCATGATGCCATCCTTGCTGATGCTGTGAGTAGCGGGTGGGGTATAGTTGGATTCTACCGGTTTTTCACATCCCACGATAAAGAAAAATGTTATGAATAATGATATCATTAGGTGAGTTCGATAAAATTTCATGTTATCCTCGATTCTTATTTATGTTACATGACAAAATTAAACACCTATTGGATAAACGGTGTGATAAATATCTAAAAAAAACCCCGACACGGCGGGTTCGTTGATGGTTTTGCAAACCACTCACTTAGACCATATTGGGCACCACACCATAAAAAAGCGGAGGTATATAAGCTAGAATTCAGAAGCCAGAAGCCGTATGAGTCATTCTGGCTCCTGAATTCTACATTCAAGTAAAAAAAAGAGGCCACCTTGCGGCAGCCTCTAGATACTCAGTGAATCAGTGGTTTATTAATACATTCCACCCATACCGCCCATACCGCCGTCCATTGGTGGACCTGCAGGTGATGGTGGTTCAGGTTTATCTGTAATCGCACATTCAGTGGTCAGGAGCAGACCTGCGATGGATGCAGCATTCTCCAGCGCAGTACGGGCAACCTTGGTTGGATCAAGAATACCGGCTTTTAATAGATGTTTAAATTCTTCAGCGCGGGCATCAAAACCAAAATCATCCTTACCTTCTTTGACCTTCTGAACAACAATTGAATCTTCCCAACCGGAATTTAGAGAGATCTGACGGATAGGCTCCTCAAGCGCACGGCGCAGGATATCAATTCCTAACTGTTGGTCGCCATCCAGTTTAAGATCTAGGGCAACAGCAGCACGGAGCAGAGCAACACCACCACCAGGAATAACACCTTCCTCAACAGCAGCGCGAGTTGCATGCAGCGCATCCTCTACACGGGCTTTCTTCTCTTTCATCTCAACTTCAGTGGCAGCGCCAACATTCAATACAGCAACACCACCGGCAAGTTTGGCCAGACGCTCTTGCAGTTTTTCACGATCATAATCAGACGTCGTGTTCTCGATCTGAACCTTGATCTCATTGATACGAGAGGTAAGCTTATCTTTTTCACCGGCACCATCAACAATAGTTGTGGTGTCTTTATCAATAATGATGGTTTTAGCATTCCCAAGATACTCGAGGGTTACATTCTCAAGCTTATAGCCCTGATCCTCGGAAACAACAGTTGCACCAGTCAGAACAGCAATATCCTCAAGCATGGCTTTTCGACGATCACCAAAACCCGGGGCTTTCACAGCTGCAACCTTTAGTGTGCCACGGAGACGGTTAACAACCAGGGTTGCCAATGCTTCACCATCAACATCTTCAGCGATGATGAGCAAGGGGCGACCCGTCTGTGAGGTCTTCTCCAGAATGGGGAGGAGATCCTTCATGGTGCTGACCTTCTTATCGTGGATAAGGATCAATGCGTCTTCTAAAAGGGTTTCCATGTTTTCTGCGTTGGTTACAAAGTAGGGGGAGAGATAACCGCGATCAAACTGCATGCCTTCCACAGTTTCCAGGTGAGTATCCATTGTTTTGGATTCTTCAACGGTGATAACACCATCTTTGCCAACTTTGTCCATGGCTTCAGCGATAAGATCACCAATAGCCTGGTCATTGTTGGCCGAAATAGTACCGACCTGAGCAATTTCTTCGCTGCTCTTAACATCTCTGCTTAGACCCTTCAGAAATTCCAGAACCTGAGCAACACCAGCATCGATTCCACGCTTGATCTCCATGGGATTGGCGCCGGCAGTGACATTCTTTAAACCCTGGGTTACGATTGCCTGGGCTAGAACAGTAGCAGTAGTAGTACCATCTCCAGCGACATCAGATGTCTTGGAGGCAACTTCACGAACCATCTGAGCACCCATGTTTTCACGGGGATCCTCAAGTTCGATCTCCTTGGCCACCGTGACACCATCTTTGGTAATGGTTGGAGCGCCGAATTTTTTGTCAATAACCACATTGCGACCCTTGGGACCCAATGTCACTTTGACCGCATTTGCCAGCACATCCACGCCAATTTTCAGCTTTGCGCGCGCTTCCTGATCAAATTCAATGTATTTTGCCATCTGTTTCTACCTCTCGTTTCAATTAATGAATGCCAGTTCGATCTGACTTAAAATATTTAATAAGGAGTGCATTAGCACTCTTAGCTTTAGAGCGCCAAATAATATTCTGCTTACAATGTGTCTCCAAGAAAAATCAGGTCTTCCGACGATAGAGGTTGAATAGGGTAAAGGTAATATTATTATATATATATGAAGATATCAATTGGGAAGTATAATCAGAATCAAGCGTATTCCATCCAAGATGATTCCCCAAAATAATAGGCCAAATTAAACTGAGGGAAGATTATAACGTGGGCGACTAGCTACCTGTGCTCCCAAAACCGCCCGTTCCGCGGCTAGTTTCTGTCAACTCATCAACCAATTCAAAGGTAATGGGGGAACCATCCATTGCCACCAACTGAAACAGTCTATCTCCGGCTGAAACTGAATAATCCTCCATCTTGATATTGTCCACCATGGCGATGATTTCACCACGATAACCACCATCGATCAGACCAATGGAGTTTGACATCCGTAAAGGGGTCTTGGAGATACTTGAACGGGGCATGAGATAGTAGGGCTGACCAGAGTCAGTTTCGCAGGATATTTGCAACTTCAGGGGGACGGTATCACCTGCTTTGATGATCTGGTCTTCCAGGATGAATAAATCAAGCCCGGCATCCCCGGCATGGTAGTGACCGTGTTGTTCGTATTGCTCGCGCGAAGCGGGGTTGTGTGGTCGAATTCTTATATGCATGCTTTCTCCATAGGTATCCATATCCAAGTCTGCTCAAGATAATCGTCATTACGGGGAATAAAATAACGAACGCCATCTACGGGACATGTTCTAGCAGAAGGCGGGCAGAGTTCTTTCGTGAACTACCCTTCAAGTCTTTGCGAGGAATGAAATGACGAAGCAATCTCAAGTTCTGTATCAAATACATGATCTGAGATTTATCCATCGAAGCCCATGGGCGTAGATGGATCGCCGCGGTCATCCCAACAGGTTTGTCGGGATTCCCTCGCGAAGACTATTATGGTGGTGTCTCAATGAAATAACTTATACAACCAGGAATTCCGGCGGCGCTCTTCCTTAATCCAGCGTTCTCTCCATTCCAGACCCTCGGTGATTTCTGTAAACCCCAGACTCTCATAAACTGATGCGTGGACGCGTTGTCGCCAGTCAAAATAATTGGGATATTTATCTTTGCGATCAGGATGGACAGCATTGGTCAACAAAATCACAAATATCTGATTATCAGGATCGATCCAGATCGATGTTCCTGTAAAGCCTGTATGTCCAAAGCTGTTGGGGCTCAGATAGACACCCCCGGAGCTGAGCTCATGGGGACTATCCCATCCCAGACAGCGGGAGTTTTCCTCTTCCAACATATTGGCTCGTTGTGTGAAAAGATCAATGGTCTCTGGCTTAAAAATTACTGTATCACCCAAAGTACCCTCGTTGAGCATCATCTGGGCAAAGCGGGCGAGATCGATAGCTGTGGAGAATAGACCAGCATGACCTGTGATTCCACCCAGCGAATGCGAGTTTTCGTCATGGACATAGCCATGAATGAAACCACTTTCAAGCTCACTAAATTCTGTGGGAACTATCCGATCTTTATTTTGTGTTGGCAAGTAGCCTGAGGAAGACATGGCCAGAGGTGAAAAAATGACGCTATCTGTATATGATTTGAGATCCCTTCCTGCGATCTTTTCGATGACTTTGCCCAGGGTGATCAAACCGATATCCGAGTACTTATATTTGGTCCCGGGCAGGGTGTCTAATTCGGACTGGAATACACTGTCCAACAGCGATTCTGTATTGAGTGCCTCCATCTGGTAAAAACGTTTAAAGGGTTTCATACCAGTAGTGTGGGTCAGCAGCTGCCTGATGGTAATGGTCTGTTTCAGGGCTGTATTTATGGAGTCAGGACCTGTAAATTCAGGTAAGTAAGAAACCACAGTCGTATCCAGATCTAATTTTCCCTCCTCATAGAGTTTCATTGCCGCAGAGGTAGTGGCGATCACTTTTGTTACTGAGGCCAAATCAAAGATATCTCCACGGTAAGTATTTCTCTCCGATCCATACGTATGTGTTCCAAAATATTCGTGGAGGAAGATCTTTCCATCCTTGGCAGCCAGCAATACACCACCGGGCCAGGCATGTTCTTCCAAAGCCTGATGCATGAGCGGCATGATCTTCCCGGGATCGGAGCCCACTTCCTCAGGCGATACATGGAAGAGAATGTCATTTCGGTTTCTCCGGCGCTCTCTGGGCGGACGCTGAGAGAGTTCGACCTCAGGAAAGAGGTCGGGCTGGGCGTCTCGTTTCAGGCCAGAACCGCGGGCTGCAATACCGGGAATGGTCACCGGTAGAATGCCGGACACAGACGCTCGGCCCAGCATGGCGTTAACCACCGCTTCCTGCATTTCTTCCTGGGAGCTGTAGGTACACGAATAACTGGGAATCTCAGGGAAGGCCTGGATGAGGTAGGGAGTGCCCAAACTATTGACAAGAAGTCTGTCTGTCTTGACAGCGAGCTTCTTGATCAGATCCGTCTGCTTTTCCACCAGGAGGACACGATTCTTATTCATGACCACACTGGTGACCACATTCACGACCACCAATGCAGAATCCGGGATGGCATCCAGAATGCCTTTGTACTGCTCCAGCTCATCCGAATTATTGGCCAGGAAAGTTTTCACCGAGGGGAGTTGACGCCCAAATGTTTGACTGATCCGAGTGGCTTCCCGGGAGTTCTGGCTATCCCGAATATCCACGACATAGAGCGTTTCTCCAACTGAGGTTTTTAGAGGAAAGAAACTGTTCGTGCTATCCTTGATCAGGGTCACGGCTTTTTGCATGATGCTGCGGGAGATCGCCTGATTTTCCTCAGAGCCCATAACGGTTTGGAGGATCTTTAAATTGAGAAGCTTATTTTTGTCCAGACCAAGCTTGGATTTGAGCGTCAATATTCTTAGGACTGATTCATCGATCCGGGCTTCTGTCAGCTGTCCATCTTTGATGGCCTCCTCCACATCATCCACGGATTCTTTAAAATTATGATTGATGATGATGACATCAGACCCTGCCTTGATGGTCTGAATCAGCGCATAGCGATCAGAATAGCCATTGGTAATCCCACCCATGGCCATGGCATCCGTGATGATCACACCCTTGAATCCCATTCTCTTCCGAAGAATATCCTGAAGCCAGAAGGGAGAAAGAGACGATGGTACACCCGGTTCCATCTGGAAGGAGCCGGCATCCAGATGACCCACCATGACCAGTTCTACACCGGCATCCACCAGCGCCTGGAACGGTTTTAATTCAATGGACCAGAGTCGGAGCGAGTCCTCGGGAATCTTTGCCAGTGAGCTGTGAGAGTCGGTTTGGGTATCCCCGTGTCCGGGAAAATGTTTGGCTGTGGCCAACATGCCATGGGATTGCAAGCCCAGCATGAACTGGGTGCCATATTCGATGACTTGATCCGGATCTTCACCGTAGGCCCGGGTATTGATGATGGGGTTTGCCGGATTATTGTTGACGTCAACCACGGGAGCCAGGGCGAGATGAATCCCCAGGGCGCGACCTTCTTCTGCCGTGATCCGCCCGGCTTCATAGGCCAGATGTGGGTCTCCTGTGGCTGCCAGGGTCATGGAGCGGGGGATGGTCGTCCCCTCATGGAATCTGCCTCGCAAGCCATATTCAAGATCAGCCTGAACAATAATGGGGACAGGTGAACGGCTCTGCATGTCATTCAGAATGGCATAGGCAGAGGAGACATCGCCACCCCAGACATGGAGGAATCCGATTCCATCCGTATTTAATAGATTTTCAGTCTCCTGCCATTTTGGACTTGAGGCAGGGAGATAGTCCAAATTCATATGATGCACCATCATTTGGGCAATTTTTTGTCTTAGAGTAAGTCTTTTTAATGTTTCTCGTGCCCAGGGTGAAGAATTCAGGTCCGGGGTCTGTACTGCACAACCGAGCAGGATAAGACTGGTCAATAATCCCAGCATCATTCTTCGGGTAATCAATTTTCGCATGTAGGACTCTTTGTCTGTTTTGATGATATCAGTTGAATTAAAAGTGAGTAAATGGAGAATTCTCTTCCGCCAGAGATCGAATGAGAGCTTCCTGGGTTTCTGAGAGCTTTAGCCCGCGTCTACTCATAGCGCTGTAGGCAGTTTGAATGGCCTTCTCTAGTTCGTGTGCTCCATTCCCCCATGAGAAGGAGGGGATAGCTCTAGGTGGAAAATCCGCCTGAAAAACATTAGAGAAAGGACCGATAATTGTCCCGGTATTTAAGCGTACACCAACGGCTGTTTTGCTGTGATCTCCAATAATGGAACCCAGAAACTGCCGTGAGGTATCATAATTGTTACCATCCCAGGAAACTTTAATGGTCTGATAATTATTCTTTAAATTGCTGCAGTTGGTCCCTGCCCCCAGATTCACCCAGGAACCCAGGATCGAATCTCCCAGATAACCCGAATGGCTCTTGTTTGAATAGGGGTGCACAATGGAACCCTTGATCTCGCCACCGAGATTGCAGACATTTCCCACGACTGAACTCTTGATGGACGTGGAAGGTTTAAGAACACTACGCTTACCAATATACAGGGGTCCTTCGAGTACGCAGAATGGTCCAATTTTACAATCGGCTCCGATAACAATTGGTCCCTGACTGGCATCAAACTCTACAAACTTGCTTATTCTGGCTGTATGATGTACAAATATATGGCGCTCATCAAGGGTAGAGATATCAGGATTAAATTTTGCTAGATACTCAGCATCTTCCTTCCAGAATTCCATGTCAACTTCAATTGCTTTGCTGGTGAGATCCAGATAGTCCCAGATCCAACGGGGTAAATTCTTGAATTCATTATCATCAGCTTCAAGCGTATCCAAAGTCTTGAGATCAGAATGAAATGTTGGTGAAAATGTGCCGCCTTTTTTAGATTTAGCTGCGATGATAATCCCATCCTGGATCAGGACAGAATTATTTTTATTCTCCAACTTTTCGATGGCTTTTGGATACAGCCAGGCAGGGAGGGCAGCATTCAAATATAGGGCATCGTCTGCAACATCCTGATTGATTGGAATGCCCTGGTGCTTCTTACCTTGGTCGGCAGAAAGTATGGGTCTGACCCACAAATTGATTTCTGATCCCGGAAATATTTTTTGGGTTCGTTCGATATTTGAATATATCCCATAGCGTAAGTCAGCAACAGATTGGAGCAGTACCATAGGACCAAAAGGAGCAAGATTCTGTGGTTCAAATAGAATAAGGGTAGACATAAATGGTCCTATCTATATGGTTTCTTATTCAGTCACGGGTAGAACAACTCTATGAATTACAATTCACAGGGGGGATTATAAACACGGTTTTTGTGTGACCGATGCAGTACATTAATGTAAACTGACTCTCTCTTGAATCAATGCACAAAGCGCTGGTCTTAGTAAGTTAGTTAAATTAACTTACTTGCCATTTTATAGCCAGAATATTGAGATTATAAAGTATTCAATAACAAACCACTTTAGTGTGTGTAAACGACCAAAACTCATGGCCGAATTTTGGAGTAGTTCATGAAAAGATCTAATTTCCATTTTGTGCGACAGATAAATGAAATATCTGTATTAAGAATCATTCGTGATGAAGGTCCTATTTCCCGGTCCGATGTTGCCAGGAAAATGAGTGTCTCCAAAGTTATTATCGGCGGTATCGTCAAGCGCTTACTCGAAACAAATATACTTTTTGAAATAGGCAAGGGTCTTTCAACTACCCAAGGTGGGCGACGTCCGGTTATGTTGGAATTCAATGCTGATGCTGGTCTGGCTATTGGAATAGAGGTTCATTTACACAGGGCCAATATTTTAATCACCAATATGAACGCTGAGATACTACATGAGCGTACTGTAAAATTTCAGGATAACTCTAACCCTGAAGCAATTCTCCAACGCATAGTAAAAGCCATACAAAAAATGGTGGGTGACCCTGACAAATTGGGATCAATTCTTGGCGTTGGCCTGGCCTTACCGGGTCTGATCGATTATGAAAACGGTGCAATTCTTACGAGCCATTCCCTCAAATCTTGGGAAGGTTATCCCATTAAACAGTTTTTTGAAGAAGCGCTAGAAACAAATATCTATATTGAGAATGATGTCAAAGCCATTACACTGGGTGAATTCCATTGGGGCGCAGGTCAGGATACAAAAAATTTAGTTTACATCTGGCTTGGTGAAGGCATTGGTGCAGGTATCATTATTAATGGTGAGATTTACAGAGGTATCACGGCATCTGCCGGTGAAGTTGGTTATACCCTTTTCGCTGCTCGTGGAATGAACGAGGGTCGTTTTCCCATTTTGTATCAAGGACAGGACCGATTTGGAGAGATTCTGTCCACACCCAATCTCGAGGCTTGTATACAGAATGCAGTGAGTCTGAACGGAAAATCAGATTTTCTCTCTAAAGGTGACATTGCATTAGAAAATATTGCTGTGGCCGCCCAAAAAGGTGATGTTCTATCTACGAGCGCCTTAGAAGAATATGGTCAAATCTTGGGTGTTTTGACAGTGAGCGTCATCAATTTCTTCAATCCTGAATTGATCATTCTAGGTGGTCCCGTTGTCGATCTCTGTCCTCAAGTTCTTGGTTATGCTAGTGATATAGTAAAAGCTGATGATCTACACGTTCCTGCTGATATTGTGAGGATAAAGGCGGGTGCTCTCAAGGATAGAGCTGGTACCCTAGGGGCTGTCGGGATGGTTTTACAGGATTTGTTCAAGCCACCCATTGTAAATCTGGCTACTTATCGATCCCTAATTCTACCTGAATAAATTATTCAGTAAATATTTAACATTTTTAAGTGGGGTAGAGCTTAATCTGAGGATTTTGCGATTTGATCCCGTAGCGCTGCAGCCTGTTCATAGTTTTCAGAAAGCAGTGCCATCTGTAATTCAATTTCCAGCTTTTCCTGCGCAGGTAACTCACTGGGTACGCCATCATCGGTTATTCGATGTTGTAATTCCTTGAGCTGATAGATCTCAGGGCTCAGATCTGGCTGTGGATCATTCAATATGTTTTCATAAACATTTTTAATCTGTCTGATCCCGGCACTTAGGATCTTCAAGGCCTCGTCTTCATTCTTTTCGTCAAGTTTCAGCATCACCTTGGCGCTGGTGTTCATCATTAGCACATAGGGTCGGTGCTGCTGGCTACTAAAATTTTCCACAGCACCAGTATGATTGGCAATAAGATTGAGGATATCAAGGTTGTGCCGGGTATCCTTTACCACAGCCTTGTAATCCTTTAACTGGTGAAGACTTAAATAACGATGATAGTATTGCAGACCTTCCTGACGCAGATCGAATAGTTGTCTGGGAGACAGTGTGAAATCCTCGTCAGCAGCAGATAGTGATTGATAGTAATGCAGGTAAGATTCAAAACCCATGGGGAGCAGTCCATCAGGGCGACCTTCATATTCCATCTGGATAAGACCCAGATCCACTCGCATCTGAATTTTTCTTTTTCCATCGTCACCGGCAATGATCCTTGCACTTACTGCGAGAGGATCGAAGGGCCAGTCATTCAATATTTTGCCAATATCCATTACTCTTAATTAAAGCTGAATCAGGCCCTTCTCCAATGATTAGATAGAGAGTGAGCTAATTTTGTTCGCCGAACCTGGGTTGAGTATGGAAAGATGATGGATAAGTTGCTTTCTAGTGGACATCTGTGAACTAAATTGAAACATGAATGTACATAATCGAGAAATAATATTGATGGGTTTGGCACCTACGACGGATGAGGTTCACGGAATGTGGTATAAAGGTTACCCCATTCATCAAGGTGAAACTGAATCAAGCATGAATTTTGCCACTCTGTATGCCAATGAACACGGGATAGTTCCAGACCAGAATTTGCTGAGGCAGGAATGGCTTGGTTTCATTGATACACTGCTAAGAGCAGGGTTTCATCTTCACATAGTCCCCTTTCCGGAAGAACTGAACCGACCCGATAGCCTTTATCACGATGCAGTTTTTATTCGTGATTCCGGTATCATCTTTCGGGGGATCTGGATAAAGAGTAGATTTAGTGTCCAGGATCGAATTCTGGAAGGTGAATATCACACAAAACTGATTGAATCTAAGCTGGGTAAAACTGTGGTTTCCCTGCCAGAGGGCGCCTTCCTGGAAGGTGGTGATATCAACTATGTTGAGACATGCAAGGGGAGTTACTATTTCGGGGGTCTGTCCCGCTCCAACAAAATGGGGCATGATTTCGTTCGAGAGATCATTCGCCCTGACAACTACATCCTCATCGAATCAGAGGGATATCACCTCGATACTGTTTTTACGCCAGTCGTGAATGCTGAGAATTGTTTATCCGCGATCATTCTCGCTCCTGATGGTCTAAGCAAAAAGAGTATGGATGCCTTGCGATCACTTGATGTAAGAATTATCGAAATAGAAGCCATTGATTCCTCCGGGGCAGAGAATGAGTTAGGTGATTACGCAGTGAACGCCCTGATCGCGCCGGGAATAATGGTGAACAGTAGTCCATTTATGACGCCAGGGGTGGAGGATATTCTGGAAGAATTAGGTATTCAACGTTTTGTGACGCCTTTGACAAGCTTCCGCTATGCAGGCGGCTCAGTCCATTGTTTGACCAATGAGATATACTAAAAAAAAGACCCCGATGATTCTGTCGGGGTCTTTTTCTAGTCTTGTCGACTAAAATTCAAAGTGAGACTTCTTAGGAAAAGCTCGCGATATGTTTGGCGATGCGAGATTTCTGATTTGAAGCCTTCTTCTTATGAATAACCCCATGACTGGCAACCCTGTCAATAATTGAAATAGCTGATTTGCCCAGTGAATTTGCATTATCTGCATCTTCCGTGGACATCGCTTTTCTAATTGCTGTCTTCATCATAGAGTTGTAATGTTTATTCCGAATGCGAGCTTTCTCGGCTTGTCGGATACGTTTTGCAATCGTTTTTGTTACAGGCATATTTATTCTATCTCCTCAAAAATGCCCGCGAATATAGATGCCCACCATAGCTCTGTCAACGCTTTAAGTGTAAATAAATCTTATATTAGAGTTTGATCATAATACCAGGTATTTGCTAATTAATTTGGTAAATAGAATTTATTGTTTTCGCCTCGAGTTATTTTGGACTAATTTATTATTCCAATTTAATAAGAATATAAGAGAAATGATCAAATTGGGGATTTGGCTGATTGAATAAAATTCAGCATATTTGGAGGACACGAGAAGATGGAAATCACTGACAGAATAGAAAAATTAATTGATACACTAAGATTGGTGCCCCTGTTTTCTGATCTAAACGAAAAAGTACTCGCACATTTGGCTAGTGTTGCCCAGGAAAAAACCTACGAAAAAGATGAACACATCCTGCATCAAGAACAGGCAGGGGACAATTTTTTTATTATTGAATCCGGTTCGGTAAAAGTAACCCGACTTGCCGAAGATGGACGAGAGGCGGTTTTGGCTTTTCTGGGAGAAGGGGACTTCTTCGGCGAACTGGCCATTCTGGATGGTGAGACCAGATCTGCAAATATTATTACGCTTTCCAGTTGTAAAATACAGACTATTAATCGCCGTGAATTCCTTGATCTACTGGAACATCATCCAAGTGTGGCCACAGCATTATTGATGGAGCTGGCCCTTAGACTTAGAAAAACAGATATGCATCTTGAATACCTTACCCTAAGTGACGCAGAAGGAAAGATCGCCTCCATTCTTATTAGCTTGGCCGAAGAGAATGGCACCTACAAAATGGGTGATGTGACATTAGGACAAATGCCCATGCAGCAGGATATTGCAAACATGGCTGGCACCACTCGGGAAACAGTTTCACGAATGATGAAAAAATTAGAGGAAAAACATTGGCTTTCAAGAGATGGCCAGAAGATCATTATTCGTAAGTACAGTAAATTCAAGGAAATCTACCAGATTAAATTTTAGTAGACCTAGCAGATGAAAATCAATTTAGATGGAATCCTGAATTCCGAGCGCCTGGCTATAACCCGGGCGCTTTCATTTGTGGAAAATAGTGATGATCTTGATATTGCTTTCACAGATGCCTTATTCCCACACATAGGACGGGCGTATCGAGTCGGGGTTACGGGACCGCCGGGTGCCGGAAAAAGTTCACTTCTCGATCGCATGATCGAATTCTGGCGTATCAGGGATAAAAAGGTCGCTGTCATCTCTGTCGATCCGACCAGTCCCTTCACTGGAGGCGCCATCCTGGGGGATAGGGTCAGAATGGGACGTCACTTTGCTGACAAGGGTGTGTTCATCCGCTCCATGGCCACCCGGGGGAGTCGAGGGGGCTTAGCCCTTAGAGCTCAGGACGCCGCAGATGTTTTTGATGCAGCCGGGTATGACCTTATCATTTATGAGACGGTTGGAGTGGGTCAGGTCGAACTGGATGTCGCTGATGCTGCGGACACTACCCTGGTTATTTTGGTTCCTGAATCAGGTGATGATATCCAGGCTATGAAAGCTGGTTTGATGGAGATAGCAGATCTTTTTGTCATCAATAAAGCTGACCGTCAGGGAGCGAACCAAGCCTTTGCTCAAATACAATCCATGCTTGAAATGCGTCCCCATGAGCGTGGTGAGTGGCAGGCCCAGGTCGCCAAAACGAACGCCCTGGATGGTCAGGGTGTCGCTGAGCTAATGGCAGTCCTTGACGAGCATCAGGAATACCTGCAAAAGGAGGGTATCATCCGAGAAAATTTTAAGCAGCGTGTAAGAACCAAGGTTCTATCCCATGTGAATAGAGTTATCCAGAGTACCTTTTGGACCCCAGAGAAATTGCATCTACTGGATGATGAATTGAAATCCGACACTTACAAAAAATTGGGTTTAAGCAAGCTTATTGAGAAACTATTAGCAAATCAGTAAGCTCAAGATACGAGCACCTGTTACTTCGCGTTAAAAGATTATTCGTTTACGCTTACATCCCAATCTTCATAAACCCCATCCTGGTTCAGAGATCGGTGTAGTTTTAGGACATCGCCCCGGTGAAGGCCGACGAGAAAAATTTCACCGCCACCCTGATAGTAATAGGATGAATCTCCAAAATTTACGCTAGCCATTTCGCCACGCTCAATATTATGCCAATCTTGAGCAATGATCCTGTCAAGTTCTTCCGCAGGGTAAAAGCCATTTTCTGCATAGTATATCTCGACTTGAGTTCTTAATGATCCCAGGGTGGCCTCACCCTCAGCACGAATAGCTTTCTCCATATTGTTGTAATAGATGGGAACCGCGACCCCAGCTAGAATTCCTACAATCACCAGAGATATCATTAACTCCAGAAGGGAAAAGCCCATGTTTTCCGAGGTTTTGGAATGAGTTTGGTATTTATTTACTTTGGTCAATATTCTTATCATTGGACGGTGACTATATAACTTAAAATATCACTTCATCTTAAAGTAAGTTCATGCGAAAATCAAGTTAGATATTTTTGCTAAATTGTCATACTGTTGGGGAATTGAGGTTTTTCTAACTGGGAAACCTTTTATCTTAATCAGCTATGAAAGCCATCACAAAATCTGAAATGCCCTTACTAGACCATCTGGAAGAATTGCGCTGGAGAATAGTAAAAGCGTTTAGTAGCATCTTGATCTTTGCTATCGTTGGTTTCATTTTTTCCAATCAGCTCATTCATCTACTCAGCATACCCATCGAGGCTACAGAACCTCGATTAGAGCTATTAAATACAACAATCCTGGGTGTATTCCTGGCAAAGATGCGGGTAGCCATTGTCCTGGGAATAATTTTTTCGCTTCCCGTCATTATCCATCAGATATGGCGATTTATAGCTCCTGGACTATTGGAAGATGAACGTGCCTTCGCGCCCATGCTAATTATTGTGACCATTCTGTGTTTTGTAACAGGATCACTATTTTCCTATTTCGTGATGATACCCTGGTCCCTGAAATTTTTTGCCGTTCTCAATCATGGTCTGCCCGGATTGGTGAACTATGTAACAATCACTGACTATCTCAACTATATCACGATTCTGATCATGTTTACTGGTATGGCCTTTGAGCTACCTGTCGTAATATTTCTACTGGCAAAGATCGGTATTGTCAATGCTCACATATTGAAAAAGATCAGAAGATTCGCATACTTGGTAATACTCACCATATCGGCAGTATTTACACCGGCTGACCCATTCACCATGCTTGGTGTGGCCATGCCTATGATCCTGCTATACGAGGTGAGTATTTGGGTCGCAAAATTGGTTAAACAGAAAAAAGTTGAAGCAGAACAGGAAACCGAGGGGATTAACAGAGAGGACGAGTTACTTGAAGATTTCCTTGGATGATCTCCTAAGACCAATTCAGGCAGAGCTAAATAGCTTTCAGCATTACTTTGAGGACTCGCTGAAGTCACACGTCTTTCTTATCAATCAGGTCATGAAGTATGTGATTGCCCAAAAGGGTAAAAAGATGCGACCCATGTTGCTCCTGCTTTCTGCCAAATTGAATGGGGAGTGTACGGAACAGACCTATTCAGCTGCTTCCCTGGTTGAGGTCCTGCATACTGCAACCCTGGTTCATGATGATGTGGTTGATGAAGCTGAAACCCGCCGTGGTCTCCCCAGCATTAACTCAATCTGGAGAAATAAGATCAGCGTCCTCATCGGAGATTATCTCTTTTCCAAGGCTTTGGTTAAGATGGTTAAACTTAAGCATCCTGAAATGTTAGCCCTACTGGCGACCACTGCTGATAAGCTTGTGACGGGGGAGATCGATCAAATCGACAGGGCTCGCTCAGATACGATGACAGAGAATGCCTATTACGAGATGATCGAGGGCAAGACAGCTTCCCTGCTGGCTACCGCTTGTAAACTGGGAGCCATGACCACCACTGATGACCAGGAAGCCTGGGATGCACTCTATGAGTATGGCAGAAATTTTGGGATTGCTTTTCAGATCAAGGATGATCTATTCGATTTTGAGGGTAGAGCTGCATCTGTAGGGAAGCCCATTGGTCTGGATGTTAAACATAACATGGTCACCCTGCCTATCATTTATGCATTTCAGAAGTCCGGAAAGTCACAAATTAGAGAATTCAAGCGTTTGAGTAAAAAGGGAAGCGATAAAGTCATCCAGAAATATGTTCTGGATTTTATCAATACCTACGGCGGTCTGGAGTATACCAAGGAGCGACTCCAATATTTTTCAGATCAGGCAAAAGCCAGCCTGGATAGATTTCCAGATAGCCCCATCAAACACTCAATGATTCAATTTATCGACTTCAATATTCAACGCGAGAAATAGCCGGATGGATTGTCCTATCCAGGTCAGGGGGCTATCTCTTAGTTACCGCTGGAAAAACTATGAAAAGTCCATATTTCAAGATCTGAATCTATGCTTCCCCAGGGGGAGTTTTGTTACGATCCAGGGTGGAAATGGGAGCGGAAAGAGCAGTCTATTAAAGTTGATACTTGGCTTGATCTATCCTCAATCAGGGGACGTCTTAATTGAGGGGCTTCCGGTTAACTTTGGCTACCCGCAGGCGGTCAGGGAGCATACCATTGCATATTTGGCACAGAGGATTGACCAGTTCTTCTATGCGGATACGGTTTTAGAAGAACTTTCTTACAATCAAATAGAATTGAATGATGAGAATACGAAGTATCTCCATGAACTTGGACTTGACCATTTATTGGAAAGAGCAATGCAGAATCTCTCAGGTGGTGAAAAACAGGGTCTGGCATTGGCTCAATTCATGATGAGTCCTGCTTCAATCCTTATTCTTGATGAACCCAGTTCTTATTTAGACGAAGAACGAGCTTCCATCCTTAGACAATTTCTTGATGAGGCTCACACCAAGGGAAAGACAATTATTTATGTGACCCAATATCCGCTTGAGCGGGATTGGGGAACCCATTCCCTTGATCTGGACAGTTCAAATTCTGAGATCGTAGCACTATGAGTCTCACTTTGCCGGCACTTCAGCGGTCCCATCCAGGGGCAAATCGTTTTACTCTGAACACACCGGAGATAAGTCTCAGTGATACGGGGTACACGTGTATTGTTGGACGGAATGGGAGTGGAAAAAGTACTTTCGGCGAGACCCTGGCAAGCCTAGATGACAAGTCCCAGACTCCCAGATGGTATTATTTACCACAATATATTGACAGATTTCTGTATGCCGAAAATGTGCTAGAACAGCTTGGCACCATGCTTTCACAGAGGATTGATAGAAATTATTTAATTGAAGTCATGGGGGACTTAGGTTTTTCCAATCCGCAAGAGATACTGGACTTCCCATTTATTCTCATGAGCGGAGGGGAACGGAGACGGATAGCACTCGCCTGCGTGTTCTATTTACAACCCAAATACTTAATCCTGGATGAGCCTGATATTGGTATTACTGAAAAAGAAAACGTGGTGCTTCTGAGGAAAATAGGTAATTTAAAAGCTGTGAAGACGAGGATAGTCCTGATTTCACACAACAGTGAGTTTGTGAGGGCTTCCTCAGATCTAATCTGTTTGCTTGAAGGAGCAGTGGATCGATACGGACTCACTCAGGAATTATTAAACGAGCCTGACTTTTCATTAAAGAAATACGGTGTCAGGTTTTAGCCAGGAGAGATTTAAGACCACGCGTGAATAAGTTAATTACAGCTGCCAATATGACTTCTGTTGCCAGAGGATTAATGGTATTCCCAATTGTATATCTCTTGAATACATGGGATGGGGAGTTGGTCAATTTTCCCATGTGGGCTGTTTTTTGGATCACATTTGCCATCATCTCAGACTATCTGGATGGTTGGTTTGCCCGGTCCTACCACGAGGTCAGTCGATTTGGTAAGTTCCTGGATCCATTGGCTGACAAAATCGTCATTTTCGGTGTTTTATTCTTCGCAAAGCCGGTGTCAGAAACAATTCCCATCTGGTTCGTGCTATTTCTCGTACTGCGAGAACTACTGATCTTTGGTTTGGGGTACCTGGTCAGTAAGAACTCAAAACGAGAAATGCAGGCAAATCGAACTGGGAAATGGTCCATCTTTCTCACGAGTATTACCTTTATTCTCATGATATTTAAACTCGACCCTTGGGCGAACTATCTTCTCTATCTCACTCTGGCCATGTCAGCATTATCACTGATTCTTTACATGAAACATTACTACCATTTGTATCAAGTCGACGTCAAGCAGAACTAAACCCTACGCGGTCCAAACTATAAGTACAATTACATGATCTTCTCATCAACATTTAAGCGGTTAAAACAGGGTTTAAGTCGTTCTCGGACGCAATTGAACAACCGTATGAGCAAGCTGTTCACCGGTTCAGTTCCACTGACGGATGAAATGCTGGAGGAGATCGAAGAAACCCTGATATCAGCAGATATTGGTGTGGATCTATCCATGGAGATCATCGAGGATCTTCGCAAGAATTTCCCCTTGAATCAGGTTGTGGAGATGGACTCAGTTGTCAGCTTTTTAAAATCTGATATCATTGGGAGGATGAGAGGCGAGAAACCAAGTCTGGAAACCACCGAAATACCTCACGTGATCCTTGTGGTAGGTGTAAACGGTACCGGTAAAACGACCTCCATAGGTAAATTGGCTCATTTCTACACAAATCAGGGTAAAAAAGTTTTACTCGTGGCTGGTGATACCTTTCGTGCTGCTGCCATTCAACAATTGCAAATATGGGCTGAGCGCAGTGGCTCAGAACTTATGAAGAAAGATGCCCAGGATCCCAGTGCAGTTGTTTATGATGCATTGCAGAGTGCCCTACAGAGAGGGCTGGATGTGGTTATTATCGATACTGCAGGACGTTTGCACACCCAGAAAAACCTCATGGATGAGCTAGAGAAGATCCAGCGCGTGCTGAAAAAGGTAATTCCCTCTGCCCCTCATGAAACCGTTCTCACAATTGATGCTACCACCGGCCAGAATGGCCTGATTCAAGCACAGCAATTCTCAGCAGTGACGCCAGTAGATCATCTGTTTCTGACCAAATTGGATGGAACAGCCAAAGGTGGCATTGCCATTGCCATCCATCACAAACTCGACATTCCGGTGAAATACATTGGAATCGGTGAACAGATGGGGGATATACAGAGCTTCGATGCAGAACAATATGTACAAGCTCTGTTCGAGGTGAATAGTAATTAGGAAAATATTTCTCGCAAAGACGCAGAGACCCAGAGAGAGCGTTTTTAAGGTGACAGGATGACTAAGAGATATGCATGAAAATGAAATTTCAAAGATAATACTAGACTTAAGTATAAAAATTCACCAAACCTTAGGTCCAGGCCTATTCGAATCTGTTTATGAGAGTATACTAGCCTACGAGTTGGTAAAAGCAGGATTAGAAGTCCAAAATCAGGTCGAGATCCCCGTTAAGTATGATGGTAAAATGTTTGAAAAAGGTTTCCGTGCTGATTTGATAGTAAATAAAAAAGTGTTGATAGAACTAAAATCTGTTGAAAAACTATCAGATGTTCATAAAAAGCAAGTTTTAACATACCTCAAACTAACAGGAATAAGACTAGGTTTGCTTGTAAATTTCAATGAAAAACTAATAAAGAATGGATTCCATCGCATCGTGAATAATCTGGAAGATCAGTTTTGATTCTCCAATTCAAGCAAAACCATCTTTGCGTCTCCGCGCCTCTGCGAGAAAGACCATATGTCTCCAACACAAAATAATCTCTGCGTCTCCGCGCCTCTGCGAGAAAGACCATATGTCTCCAACACAAAATAATCTCTGCGTCTCCGCGCCTCTGCGAGAAAGACCATATGTCTCCAACACAAAATAATCTCTGCGTCTTCGCGCCTCCGCGAGAAAGACCATATGTCTCCAACACAAAATAATCTCTGCGTCTCCGCGCCTCTGCGAGAAAGACCATATGTCTCCAACACAAAATAATCTCTGCGTCTTCGCGCCTCTGCGAGAAAGACCATATGTCTCCAACACAAAATAATCTCTGCGTCTCCGCGCCTCTGCGAGAAAGACCATATGTCTAAATCTGAATCAATTAAAAAGGTCCATATCATCAGTCTGGGTTGTGTGAAAAATACAGTTGATAGTGAGATCATAGCAGGTGGTTTGGAGTCAGCTGGGATCGATTTGATCGATGATCCAAATGAAGCTACTACCATCATCGTGAATACCTGTGGTTTTATCGGTGATGCCAAACAGGAATCTGTAGAAGTCATTTTGGAAGCTGCTCGCTTAAAGAAAGAAGGACAACTTAAGGAGTTACTTGTAGCAGGCTGTCTATCAGCACGTTACAAGAAAGAGTTAATGAAGGAAATGCCTGAAGTTGATCATTTTTTTGTCACTGAGGATTTCAGGCGAATTTTTGATCATATCGCTGCTAAACCGCACCTGGCAGACGATCCGGACCATCGTCGTAAGCTCCTAACACCCAAGCACTATGCCTATTTGAAGATCAGTGAAGGCTGTGATAATGTTTGCAGCTTTTGCGCCATTCCTTTAATGCGCGGAAAACAGCGAAGTCGTGAAATAGACTCACTGGTCAAAGAAGCCCATTCTCTGGTAGATAGAGGTGTGCGTGAGTTGATGGTAATTGCCCAGGATAGTACGACTTATGGTTGGGATTTAAAACCGAAACGCTATCTGCACGAACTGCTGGCAGAGCTGGATAAACTTGAGGGGCTGGATTGGATCAGATTGCATTATGCGCATCCTTCCCATTTTTCTCGGAAGCTTATCCCCGAACTCAAAAATGCCAAGCGCATCCTGCCCTATCTGGATATCCCCGTTCAACATGCCTCCTCGAATATGCTCTCGGCGATGAAGCGTGGATTGGATGCAGATGGCCTAAGAAGACTGCTCCTAAAGCTCCGTAAGGAGGTTCCTAACCTGAAATTAAGGACCTCTGTCATTGTTGGTTTTCCCGGTGAAACTCAGGAGGATTTTGATACTCTACTTAACTTTATTGAAGAGATTCAATTTGATAGACTCGGTGTGTTTATGTACTCTGAAGAAGAGGACACCAGTGGCGCAGATTTGGAAGACAATGTTCCACAGGAGGTCAAGCTTGAACGCATGGATAAAGTGATGGAGCTTCAGCACAGCATCTCCTTCGCCAAAAATCAGGAGCTCATTGGCAATGAGCTGGATATTATCATCGACACAGTGGACCCGGATAGCGATGATCAAAGGATTGGCCGTACCATCTGGGATGCCCCAGAGATCGATCAGCTTGTTTACGTTTCAGGTAAGCCTGAGACTGGCAGTATCATAAAAGTACTGATTGAGGATGCCGGACCTTACGAGCTGTATGGCAAGCAGGTTAAGATTTAATAAACATTTCGATAAACTGAACAAAAGGATAGATCATGAAAGATAAAAAGCCGCAAACAATATATCTCATTGATGGCTCAGCATTGGTCTATCGTTCACATTTCGCGTTTATCCGAAACCCCTTGATCAATTCTAAGGGCCAGCTAGTCAGTGCTATATACGGTTTTATGAATGCCATGCTGAGACTGATGACCCGTGAAAATCCAGAATATCTGGCAGTCGTCATGGATACCAAGGAAAAGACCTTTCGCCATATACAATACCCCGAATACAAGGCTACCCGCGAAAAAATGCCAGATGAACTGGCCGCTCAGTTGCCAGTCATTGATGATGTGGTTACCAAGTTGAACATCCCTTATATCAAACGTGAGGGGTTTGAAGCGGATGATATCATTGGAACACTCTCAAAAATGGCTGCTGAACAGGGATTTGAAGTGAAAGTACTCTCTGGAGACAAGGATTTCGCTCAATTGGTCAACGAGCATGTCCAAATCGTGAATCCCAAAGACAACAGTGTCTGGACAGCGAAATACGTAGAGGAGAAGTGGGGGGTTCCACCAGAGAAAATTATCGATTTGCTGGGACTCATGGGCGATGCGTCAGATAATGTTCCAGGCGTACCAGGCGTCGGTCCAAAAACAGCCGTAAAATTGATTCAAGAGCATGGCAGTATGCTCGAACTGTACGAGAACCTCGCTGGAGTTAAAAATCCAAAGCTGAAACTCAAACTCGAGGAGAACAGGGAGAAAGCTCTGCTATCCAGAGAGCTGGTTACCATTAAGACAGATATGGAAGGTATGCCCACTTGGGAAGAAATTCGAATCGAATCCATGGATATTGATGCTGCCAGGAGTGTTTTTCAAGAATTTGAATTGTTCAACCTTATGAAACCACTTGATGATGTACGAGCACTTTATCAGGCAGGTGATACCAGTGTCAGGCAAGAGATTGCTCGGAACTATTCGGTAGTAAAACATATTCCAGAGCTCATTGAGCTGGTGGAAATACTGAAAACAAAATCAATGGTAGCGTTCGACCTTGAAACCACTGGTCTGGATGTACTCACCACAGAGATTGTGGGATTATCCTTCGCATGGGAAGCAAATAGCGCCGTTTATGTCGCCGTAAAATATCCAAATCCACCTGACGGATGCTTTACTTCTGAAGATATTGACATTGTTCTGCGAGAACTCAAACCTTTCTGGGATTCAGAAAAAATCAAGAAGACGGGTCATAATCTGAAGTTCGATCTTTCAGTTCTGCGCAGCTATGATATTGATGTAAAGGGAGTTGGCTTTGATTCCCAAATCGCTGGGTATCTGGTAAATCCAGGTGGTCGGGGTTATGGTATGAATGATTTAAGCGTTCAGTATCTGGGTATAGATCCCATTCATATTGAAGCCTTGATTGGCAAGGGGAAAGACCAAATCACAATGGATCTGGTCACGCTAGATGTTATCAGTGAATATGCCGCAGAAGATGCGGATATTGCTTTCCAACTTTATGAGATCCTCTCAGAAAAGATAAAGCAGTCTGAGCTTACCTCCGTTCTTGATGAAATAGATTTACCCCTGATTCCTGTACTCATGGATATGGAGCGAGAGGGCACGTTTGTCGATGCCGACATATTGAATGAGATGTCTGTGAGCCTGGGTCAGGAAATGATACGACTTGAAAAAGCCATCTTTGAAGAAGCTGGAGAAGAATTTAATGTCGCTTCACCTCGTCAGGTTGCTGAGATCCTTTTTGAAAAAAAGGGAATCAAACCTATTCGGAAGACAAAAACTGGATATTCAACCGATGTGAATGTCCTCCAGATCCTGGCTAAAGAACATGCTATCCCGCGCTATATGCTTGATTACCGCCAAGTAGCCAAACTCAAATCAACCTATACAGACACTCTGCCACTATTGATCCATGAGAAGACGGGTCGCATTCATACCAATTTTAATCAGACCATTGCTGCGACGGGCCGTCTGAGTTCCACCAATCCCAATTTCCAGAACATACCTGTTCGAACTGAATTGGGTCGGGACATCCGCAAAGCATTTAGACCACAATCCAGTGGATGGAAAATTTTGGCAGCTGATTATTCCCAAATTGAACTCAGGCTGATGGCGCAATATTCAAAGGATGAGCGACTCATTGAAGCCTTCAAGAATGGTGAAGATATTCATACTGCCACAGCGGCTCATGTGTTTGGAACAAACCTGTTCGGTGTCACTGATGATCAAAGACGCCGGGCTAAGGTGGTAAACTTTGGTATTATGTACGGTGCTGGTCCATTTCGGATGTCCAATGAACTGGAAATTTCACGCGGAGAAGCTGCCGAATTGATCAGCAACTACTTCAACACCTATCCCGGCATTCGAAATTATCTGGATGAAACCATCGAATTCGCCCGTAAAAACAAGTATGTCCAAACCCTTTATGGCAGAAAACGTCCCGTCCCGGATATTGATGCCTCCAATAGAATGAGCAGGGAAGGGGCAGAACGCATTGCAACCAATATGCCCATTCAGGGCACAGCTGCAGACATTATCAAATTGGCCATGATTCAAGTTCACAAGAGAATTAAATCTGAAGCTCTCAAAAGCAAGATGATCCTGCAGGTCCATGATGAATTGGTTTTTGAAGTTCCAGAGAATGAAGTTGAGGACCTCACAGAACTGGTTCGTGATACCATGGAAAACGCTGTTGAACTTGATATCCCACTCACCGTCGACATCGGCATTGGTGACAATTGGTTGGAAGCCCATTAACTCTGATTTTAGAGCCTCTTCTGTTTAAATCGAACAAGTCTGAAAGAAATTAGTTAATAAATATTCATAATTAACTAAGCTGTCTTATATTCCGACAATGCTAGATTTAAAATAATTTGGTTTAACTATTAAGGGCAGCATCAGCTGAACCCTTGGGGCATGGATTTTGTACTCGAATATTTACCTATTTGGACGATCAGATCTAATGGCCAATGAGCCTACACTTGATAAGATTAATGATATGGATTTAGACAGTCTGAGCATGGAGGACCTGTCATGAAGAAGTTGATTCTTGTTTCCCTCACCTTAATGATTCTGGTATCGAGTGGATTCACCCAGAAAAAGCTGGGTCAAACCGGCGCACAATTTCTCAGTGTGGCCTCAGATGCCTGGGGTGGAGGTATGGCGGAAGCTATGACAGTGATAGAGATGAATAGTGCATCCCTCTTATTCAACCCTGCAGGTATGGCAAGAATGGACGCCAAGGTTGATATCATGGCCAGTCAAAATCAATGGATCGCTGACATCACTCACAATATTTTTACTGCAGCCATTAATCCTGCCGATGGAAAATATGGTGTTCTCGGTGCTTCTCTCATGATGGTTGATTATGGAGAGATGCAGGGAACCATGGTCTGGTCCAATGCCAAGGGCTACGTGGATACTGAGATTATCAGACCTATGGCCTATGCAATTGGTCTGGGTTATGCAAAAACTTTAAGTGATAAGTTTGCTGTCGGGGGGCAGATAAAACGAATCGGTCTTGATTACGGCAGTAGTGTTTACCCTGATGAGAATGGTAATGCTGATACTGTTAAGAGCCATGTAGAGTATGCTAACGCCTTTGATTTCGGAACCATTTTTAACACAGGCTGGAATAGTTTGGCCTTTGGCATGTCCGTCCGAAATTTTTCAAATCAGATCAAATTTGAGGAAGAAAGTACACAGTTACCGCTCACTTTTTCTCTGGGTATTGGTATGGATGTGCTTGACCTCGCCAGAGATAGATTCGGAAATCAGAAACTAATGGTAGCTCTGGATGCACTCCATTATCGCTCTCATCCTGAGCAGATAAAGATCGGTATAGAATATAAACCGGTGGATATGCTGGCATTTCGTACGGGCTTTTATACAAGTGAGGATGAAAATACAGATTCATTCGATGAAAATGACCTCAGCTTTGGAATTGGTGTTCAACAATTTGGACTTGTCTTTGATTATGCCTATACACCAAAAGGTGTCTGGAACGAAGTCCACCGTGTCTCTGCACGGTTCTCATTCTGAGTTGGGGAGGATTAAACAAATGAAATATTCAAAAATTGTACTACTGGCGATCATCCTTCTAAGCACTTCGGCTTATGCCGGTCAAACTGGAAAAATATCCGGTAAGATAACAGATTCGAATACGGGAGAAGCGCTGATTGGTGTAAATGTTGTTGTTGATGAACTTAGAATTGGCGCATCCTCCAGTATTGACGGACATTATTACATTCTAAATGTCCCGCCTGGGCAATATACCCTGCGATTTATGATGATTGGATATACCTCGGTCGTTGTTGCTGGTGTGCCAGTATCCATGGATCAGACGACGGAACAAAATCAGGTATTAAATTCTGAGGTTCTGGGTCTTGAAGAAGTTCATGTGGTTGCGACCCGACCGGTAGTGGTGCGTGATCTTTCTGCCAGCCAGATGTATGTCACAGAAGAGACCATCAAAAATATGCCCATAGATAATATTAGTAGCGTGGTAGGCCTCCAGGCAGGTGTTCAGGGTGTATCAGTCAGGGGTGGGGGCAGTTCACAAACAGCCTTTATTGTTGATGGATTTCAGTTGAGTGATGGTCGTTCTAATACGCCGAGTGTTTCCCTTTCTTTGAGTTCCGTAAAAGAAGTTCAGGTTCAATCTGGTGGATTCAATGCTGAGTACGGAAACATCCGATCTGGTATTATAAATGTTATCACCTCAGAAGGAAAATCCGATCGCTATAGCGGTTCCTTTGCCTACTATTACACACCTCCTGCACCAAAAAATTATGGGATCTCACCCTATGATAAAGATTCATATTATTTGAGACCCTATCTCGATGATGCTGTGGCCTGGACAGGGACGCGCGGTGAGAGCTATACAGATGTCAACTTGAACCAGGAATGGGATGTTGGTGAGCCCTTTGTAGACTACAATGCGGATGGTGTTTGGACAGGCTGGGATAGTTATACCAAAGAGCAATATACCAGTTTTGAAGGCTGGAACGCTCGTTCATTAGTGACCCTCCAGGATGGCGACCCAAGTAATGATCTGACTCCCCAAGCTGCTCAACAGGAATTTCTCTGGAAGCATCGTCGGACAGGATTTATCACCGATCCGGACTATACCCTTGATTTTGGGTTTGGCGGTCCGGTGCCTCTGTTCTCAAATTTTGGCAATCTTAGATTTTATTTAAGTCATCGGTCAGCCCAAAGCATGTTTGTTGTTCCTTTGGCTCGAGATGCCTATACCACCTCCACAACTCGTTTGAAGGTAAATGCAGATATTTCTGATCAGATCAAACTCACAATGACGGCCCAAGCATCAGAAGACAATTCAGTGAGTACCTACGCCTGGACAACAACGCCAACAGGATCTGTGGTAAGCTCCACTTATGCTGTGGCAAGTCTGGTCAAGGCGGGAAATAACATCGTTTTCATGCCCGGCTATTACAGCCCCTCAGATATTTATCGCTCCAATTATGGTATTAAACTGAATCACATGCTCAATAATAGCAGCTTCTATGAGGTGGTCTATCAGTATCAGCAGAGTAAATACTGGACCTTTGGGCTGGAAGAACGCGATACTGTGAAGACAGAGATCGCTCCCGGTGTGTGGCGTGATGAGGCACCATATGGTTATGATGGTGGTGAATGGATGAACCTGGGTCGTGACAGCAGTGTGATCCAATCCCATTCCATAAAAGCTGACTATACCAGTCAGGTGAACGATAAGAATCAGATAAAGACTGGGATTCTGTTCAACTATACAAACCTGAAAATCAGGTCATTCACTGAGAGTGATAAAGATACCTGGTCCAGAACACAAGTCTATGATAGACCACCATTCAGTGTTGCAGCTTATCTACAGGACAAGTTGGAGTATGAGGGATTTATTGCGAATATTGGCATTCGCGCAGAATACAATAATCCCAATGCGCCTGTTTATCAACTGAGTGCCTATGATCCAACATTTGGACAGGGTTTTGGAACTGATCTAGAGGTGACAGCTGATCAGGAGGATGCAAAGGGTTTTTGGACAGTGAGTCCCAGGCTTGGCGTTTCACATCCCATCACAGATCGGTCAAAACTCTATTTCAATTATGGCCATTTTCACTCTGAACCAGCCTCGACCTATCGTTTCAGGCTCCAACGTGAATCTAATGGTAAGGTCACTTCCATTGGAAATCCGAATTTAGAGCTGGAGCGTACCATTGCTTACGAGTTGGGATACTCCCAGAGTCTTAAAGATATCTATCTTCTAAATATCGCAACCTATTACAAGGATGTTACGAATCAAGCAGGATGGGTTAGATATACAAATGTTGGTGGATCAGTAAATTATATAACACCAGAGAATAACAATTATGTTGATATTAGAGGAATCGAGCTGACACTCTCAAAACTGCAAGGGGAGTGGATGACAGGGTTCGTGAACTATACCTATATGGTTAGTAGTTCAGGCTATTTTGGCTTAACCCAATACTACCAGGATCCACTGGAGCAGAGAGCATTCGAGGCGATCAATCCGTCAGAGAGTCAACCCATACCAACACCCTATGCTAGAGCAAACCTGGTTTTTCACACACCAAAGGGCTTCGGTCCCTCCCTCGCCGGTATAAATCTGCTGGGGAATTGGAATTTAAGTTTCCTGGCCAGTCATGGAACAGGTTCAACCTGGACGTGGCAGGAAGGTCCTGTTAAACGAACCAGACAGTGGGTAGATTCTTATAACATTAACACCAGGCTGTCAAGGACCTTTAATACCGGTATGGGAGATCTGGAATTCTTCGCAGATGTCTCTAATCTATTGGATACAAAATGGTTGAGTTATGCAGGTTTCGCCGGATCACGTGATTGGGATGCTTACCGTACATCACTCCATTTTCCATGGGAGGATGATTTACAACATGGTGGTGATAATTTTGGTGACTATCGCGATTGGGATACAGAATTTCATCCAATGTATGCTAAGGATTCCCTCTGGTTGGGTGACGGGAGTGCCAATATTGAGAGAGCACCGCAATCCCATGAGATCTATTATGGTGAGAAAGAGGGTGAATATGTCAGCTGGGATGATGAAAGTAATACCTGGAGCACCCCTTACAGTGATTCTGCCATTGACAAGCTCATTGAAGAGAAGGCATATATTGATATGCCTAATATCCAATCAATGAGTTTCCTTAGTCCCCGCCAGATAACACTTGGCATTAGAATCAATTTTTGAGGCGCGCTATGAAAAAACTAATCATACTCTTAATATCAATTGTCCTTCTCACTTCGTCTATTTATGCCCAGGTATCGGCTGCAGAGAAGCGCTACTTTAGAATTGGTTCGCTTCAATCTCATTTTAGTGCCTATGGTTCTGAAAGAGCCTGGACAGGCACCTATTATGAGGGTCTACGCTGGCCTGCCCAATATCCTTACCAGGATAACTCAGTAATCAAGAGAGCCTGGGTGGCGAGCCAAGATTTTAAGAACGCTGAAGGTATCGATTTTTCAAATTATGCCGTCTACTTCTATCAGGGAGATGAAGGAATATCCCTGTTTCCCATGGAACTCTCAATGAGTGCCAAATTTAAATCTCCCAGTATTTATGTAGATGGGAACGATCTCACATCGATCTTCGCCAGCGAGGTTGATACCATTATTGCCAATCAGATACCGGACCGCATCATCAATAATGTTGTGAACACCTCTATGGGGCTTACACAAACAAGAACTATGTTGGCATTCAGCCAACAGTACCATGATAATTACTTCATCAAGATCTATACCTTCACCAATACAGGAAATACGGATTGGGATGCAGATATCGAATTAACTGATTCTCTGCATGCTGTACGGGTAGGATGGGGCACGCGCTATAGTATGGGTCGTGAAGCAGGTTTTAATGTAGCCGGTGCTCAAGCCTATGGCAAACATAGTTGGGTAAGCAAAAGAGGGGAAACCTACGCCCAGCACTATATGGATGAGATTACAGAAGCAGATCCGATCAAGGATTGGATTCGCGCTGGCTTCTCATGGCTGGGACAGGCAAAGGGTGTCAACTGGGACAATGTGGGTGCTCCCGATATCACTGGAGGAGGAAGGTTGACCTCACCCCATCATACTGGTTCTGCCGTTCTCCATGTTGATATAAGCGCAAGTGATTCTACTGATAATATTAATCAACCAACATTTCTTGGATGGCATGCTGGTGATACTTACCCCAGTGTAGGTTACCAGAGAGAGGAAGACATTCCCGGTATGACAGCTGTCTACAATATGTTAAGTGGACAACCCTATAAAGGTTTGGGTGGAAATGAGCGTATGGATGAGGTCTATCTTGAATCGATTACCCATCAACTGGATCCCTCAACGGTGCATGGCGATGGCGGTGGAACCAATGTAATGCTTACTTACGGCCCCTTCGATTTGGCTCATGGTGAAAGTGTCGTTATCATCGAGGCTGAAGGTATTAATGGCTTGAGTCGTGATGTCTGCGAAGAAGTTGGAGCCAGATGGTTAGAAGCTTATCTGGATCCCGCGGATAATGGTCCCTTTACGCTACCAGACCAGAGGACCACCACCAATGAAGACGAATATAAGAACAAATGGGTGGCTACCGGTAAAGATTCGATCATGCTTACATTCGGACGTGCATTGAGAAATTTTAATAGTGGCTTCACAATTCCACAGCCTCCCCAACCACCGGAAAATTTCACTGTTGAATCAGGGGGTGACCAGATCGGTTTGAGCTGGCTGGCCAGCCCATCTGAAGCAGATCCTGATTTTGGTGGATATCGTCTCTATCGGGGAATTGGAAAACCTGATACGACTCATGAAGAAATATTTGCTTGTGGTCTTGGAACGAACAATCCAACCCTGAGTTATTCTTTTGATGATACCAGCCCTGTGCGTGGACAGGCATATTATTACTACGTTGTCGCTTTCAATGACGGAAGCAATAATCAAGGCACCCTAAATCCTACCGGTGAACTCCATAGTGGCCGATTCTACACACAAACCACTGAATCCGCAGTTTTGAAGCGGCAGGCTGGTGCCAGTCTGGATGATATCCGTGTCGTTCCAAACCCATTTAATATTAGAAGAAGTGGAACTAAATTGGATTATCTGGGTGAGGCTGATAAGCTCATGTTTCTCGATATCCCGGGAAAATGTACCATCCGAATCTACACTGAGCGTGGCGATCTGGTAAAAACGATTGAACATACCGATGGGAGTGGGGATGAGGAATGGCGCCTGGTTACCGACTATCGGCAAACAATAGTTTCTGGTATCTACTTGGCTCATTTCGAAACACACGATGGTCAATCAACTTATAGAAAATTTGTTGTTATCAGGTAGAGCCATAAAGATTGATTTTAGTTAATAAATATTATGTATTAATTGAAAGTGGGCTTATATTTCCTGAACATTGTTTTATACTTGGAAATATTGAGCGAATAATTTGAGCTTTTAAAAAACGGATTAATGAATTTGAGTGATCGCGTGAGTCTTGGACATACAAAGATTACCTGCAGCGCACACTTAAGAGCATTCTAAATCGAGGGTTATATGAAGAAGCTGTCTACATTCCTACTCCTGAGCCTGCTAAGTATAGCAGCGCTTGCATCAACAACAGGAAAGATCATTGGTATAGTTAGCGATTCCGAAACGGGTGAACCACTCATTGGTGTCAATGTGATCCTGACTGAATTAGGTATTGGTGCTGCGACTGACATCAATGGTTTCTATGCCATATTGAATATTCCTCCTGGGGCATACAACCTGACAGCCAATTACATCGGATATTCGCCCATCACTTATAGTGATGTCAGAGTCAGAATTGATCTCACCACCACACAAAATTTTTCCATGAGAACAGTAGATCTTCAGGGTGAGGCTGTGGTCATCGAGGCAATTAAACCAGTTGTGGATAAAGATATTGCATCAAGTCAGCGAAATATGTCAGCAGATGAGATGGTAGACATGCCCATTAACAGTATTAGTGATGTAGTCGGTCTCCAGGCTGGGGTTGAAGGTCTAAGTATTCGTTCCGGTGGTACAGACGAGCTGGTCATGATGATGGATGGTGTCACCCTAAAGGACGATCGCACGGGTGAGCCCGTAACCGGTATCCCAATGAGTTCCGTAAAGGAAGTGATGGTTCAATCAGGTGGATTCAATGCTGAATACAGTGATCTGCAATCAGGTCTAATTAACGTTGTAACCAGAGAAGGTCGGAAGGATGGCTATGCTTTTAGTTTCTCTTATCGCTATAGCCCACCAGCCCCAAAGCATTTTGGTATGTCAATGTATGACAAGAACTCTTATTTCCTGAGACCATACTTTGATGATGATGTGGCCTGGGAAGGGACTGACAATGGGGCCTGGGATCAATATACTCAGGACCGCTATCCAACCTTTAAAGGCTGGAATGCACTTTCTGCCCAGCTACTGGCCAATGATGATCCCTCTGATGATCTAACACCCAGCGGTGCCAAAAGATTATTTGAGTATCAGGTACGTCGTGATGGTAACATTGTTAAACCTGATTATTCCATAGATGCCGGTTTCGGAGGACCCGTTCCTTTAATCGGTAAGCGTCTTGGCAATATGCGCTTTTTTACCTCCATTAATACGAATCAGGAGATGTACATGTTGCCCATGTCCAGGGATGCCTATCGTGATTATGTTGGAACCCTGCGTGTGACATCGGACATCTCGCCAAAAGTCAAACTGTCTGTTTCTGGATTTACCAAGAAGATCACGGCATCCACCTCAAGTGGTAGTGGTCAACCCACCTACTTCTCAAGTATTTGGGGTATCGCAGGAATTTTTGGAACAAACTCACAACAATCCTGGAAATTACTGGCTCCCGAGTACTATGCGCTCACGGATATTACCACGAATATGGTCTCTGCCAAACTCACAGGTATCATTGATTCAAAGTCCTACTATGAGGGAATTGTCGAATATTCCAAAACGGCTTATGACTCCAACCCAAATGATTTTCGAGACACGACTGCCAGTGGATTATACGACATTTTCCCGGGAGCTGAATCCTTCTTTACGGATGAAGGACCTTATGGCTTTGTTGATTATGTCTCTGAATCAGTAGGTGGTATCTTTGACATGGGTCTAAAAAGTAATGCCAGGGATACATCAGTTACATCCCGCTTCAAAGTGAAAGCTGATTATACCAATCAGATCAACCAGCACAATCAGGTCAAGACTGGTATCCAGTTTGAATATTTTAATTATGACATGAATTATGGTGCCATCAACAGGGTCTTGCCAGTCGGACGTCCCTTTAGCAAATGGGAGAGAAGCCCTTACCAGGTAGGTCTCTTTATTCAGGATAAGCTGGAATTTGAGGGCTGGATCGCCTCTATTGGTTTAAGAGCTGAATATTTTGACCCAAATACCGATTGGTATGATGTTGATATATATAACAAGCTGCTCTACTCATCAATATACACAAATGATAGTGAGGACTTAATACCCACCAAACCCGCAAAAGCCAGTCTCACATTTTTGCCTAGAATTGGTATTTCACACCCCATCACAGTCAACTCTAAACTCTATTTTAACTATGGACACATGAGACAAAAATTCAGTCCTGATGCCTTATTTGGAGTGAGAAGAGTAACTGACGGGTCCATGGCAACCATTGGTGATCCAGGCTTACCCATGGAAAAAACGGTTGCCTTTGAGATGGGCTATGATCAAGCCCTTTTTGACAAGTACTTGATTCACCTCTCCGGATATTACAAAGACAAATCTGATCAATCCTCCACGGTAACCTATGAAAGTAGTGATCAGTCAGTGGATTACTCCAAATACGAAAATATCTTCTATCAGGATATTCGTGGATTTGAACTGGAATTAAGAAAAACTCGGGGAGACTGGATTACAGGTTTTGCAAACTATACTTATGCTATTTATAGTTCTGGTCGTTTTGGCGTTAGAAATTTTTATCAGAATCCCGTCAAGCAGCGTGATGAAATTGCACTCTATAGCAGACAGACACAATATAAACCCTTACCACAACCTCGGACTAATTTCAACCTGAGTCTCCACACCCCACGCTATTTCGGACCAACTGTCCTGGGTGACAAAATTCTTAGCGATTGGCACATGTCCTTTACTGGTTATTGGAAAGCAGGGTCCTATGCCAGCTATGGTAATGTTGCCGGAATCGTGAATAATGTCCGCTGGAAAGATGGCTACAATGTGAATAGCAAGCTCTCAAAAACCTGGCACTTGGGAAATGTGAATGTCACCTTTCTTGCTGAAGCCTTTAATCTCTTCAACTTCAAGCACTTCTCAACATACGGTATGGCCCAGGGAGTGCACTATGTTAGATATCAGGAATCACTCCAATTCAAAGAAGAAGTCTATGAAGAATTGGGTTTTAAACACCTGGCTGGTGATGACCGTTTAGGTGAATACCGGGATCCCGATGTGGACTACCAACCCATGGATTACATAAATGCCGCCTACCAGGATGATGACAAATTAATCCCTTATGCTGAAGATGAAGGTGTCTACTTCTGGGTTGACGAAGAAAATGCGTATATGACCTATTCAGCCACCGATGGATGGACAGATGTCAGCGATAGTGAAGTTCAGAAGGTATTGGACGATAAGGCATACATCTATAATCCACCAAATGAATCACTGACCTTCTTAAACCCACGAGATATCTTTATGGGTCTTAAGCTGTCATATAATTTTTAATTGAATCTTTTATGTTGCGCTATAGTCAAGGAAATCAGATGAGACAAATACAAAAAAAACCCGGGATCAGATTGGTTCTCAGTGTGATTCTGTGTGTAATGATCTTTATCCCCAGTGGCGTAAACTATGCCGCTGAAGCTAGATGGATAAAAATTGGGAGTTTACACAATTTTTATCAGGCTATTGGTTGTGAACCTGAAGAAGACATTGGTAGTGAACAGCAGTATGGAATGCGCTGGAACGCCTTTTATGATCACCAGGATATGCAGGCTGCGAAAGGCATGTGGATCGCAGTAAAAGATTATGCAGATCCTATCGCTGGTACCACTTTCCCTTATAAAATAGCGCATGCTGGCCCACGCCCTCGTCCAGAGATATCAACAACTGAATTTATGCCACAAGAATTCGGATTGCTGGGTAAATTCGCCGCTCCGACCGTGCTGGTAGATGGTCAACTCGCTTCTGATCTGGATTGGGACGATCTGGTCGACGCAGGTGGTTTTGATCCTTCTCAAAACTCTGATCGCACAGTATTTGGTAAGGTCCATACTTCAACAGGAATTTCTTTTGAGCGCAAGGTCCATGGTTATAGTAATCAGTACTACGATAATTTCTTTGTCCATGAATACACCTTCGTCAATACTGGAATCGTGAATAGAGATGAAACCATCACTCACAATGCCACTTTAGATGGGGTCTATTTCCATTGGCAGTACAGGAATGCAGTTGCAGGTGAAGGTAATGTGGAAGGTAGCGGAATTGACTGGAAAGGTCGTCGCGGTTGGGGAACACCTCAAAATATGCGTTGGGGCATGAACACCATGAACAGTGTTATTGGTGAGAATCCGGATGTACCCACCACATCCTCGCCTATTCAAGAGAATGGACGGATGGGTGTTGATGAAGTTGACTATGATGGCGAAATGATGAGGGCCTACACCAGTTGGCATGGCCGCCATTCCACCTTGGGTTATGATAATATTGGCTCACCCAATCTTTTGGGTTGGTTAGCTGATGGCATGTTGGGAGCATCTCAGTTTATGGGTTCTGTTGTCCTCCATGCTGATGTATCACCCCAGGATCACAGTGATAATAAATACCAACCGACCACAACACAGAAAATTGAATCAAACGATGCTGAGACGACTGCCAATGATCAATATAGTAGTTCTCGCATGGAACGCGGGTACACACAATTTGTGGCCAAAGGACATGAAGCCCAAAGTCATGCTGAACAAGTTGGATCAGGTTTTCCAGATCAGTTCTCCAAGGCTGGTGGATATTCCCAAACTTGGTCATTTGGACCATATACCATGGCTCCCGGTGATACAATTCGAATCGTCTGGGCTGAAGCAGCAGCTGGACTTGACCGACAAAAGAATTTAGAGGTTGGCAATAACTGGTTTAGGCAGGTTGCCCTCGGTGAAACAGTTACAGCGAAGATGCCTGATGGTAGTTCTGCAACACTGAACAGCGAAGCTACCGCTGATGCATACAAGAATGCATGGGTGTATTCAAGTCGTGACTCGCTCATGGAAACATTTCGGCGCGCCCGCTATCTATATAAAAATGGATTAGACATAGGGGCTATGGTCGCACCCGAGCCACCTCAAACATTTGAAGTTACTTCCCAGGGAAATCGAATTCTATTGACCTGGGCAGACAACGCCTCAATCAGTCATTCAAATTTTGAGGGCTATAAGATCTACCGTGCCAAAGGTCAGTATGATTCAACTTACTATGAGATTGCTGACCTCAGTGTGAGTGGGGGAAATCTGGCTCATGACTATTCAGATATGACGGCAGAGCGCGGCCAATTGTATTACTATTACCTACTTGCATACGATGATGGTTCAACGAATCTCCTAGATCCAGGTGTTCCACTGCATAGTAGCGCCTTCTACACACGTACAAACGTAGGTGCTTCCATGCTGAAACCACCAGCGGACGATATCAGCGGTGTCATTATTGTACCAAACCCATATATCATAACGAACTCAACGCTCCAATATGTGGGGGAAGAGAACAGTATAAAGTTCTGGAATTTACCAGCAGCCTGCACCATAACTGTCTTCACTGAGCGAGGAGATAAGATCTATACCTATGACCATGAAGGTAGTGGTGTTGCGAGCTGGGATCTGATGACCTCCTCTAGACAGATCATCGTCAGTGGAGTCTATGTGGCAATTTTTGAAACCCCGGATGGCGATAAAGCTGTTCGAAAATTCGTGGTCATTCGCTAAGGCAAGTGTCATGACTAACGGAGGAATTAAAATGATGAGACGGAATACATATTTAATTACAGTAATTGGAACGCTTCTCCTGGGGTTGGCATTTATCAGTTGTGAAGATTTTGATGATGAAACCTTTGAGCTTTCAGCCATTGATGCTGCAGCGATTGCCTCTATCGAAGATACACTGGAAATCAAGCTAGCCATGAAGAGCGCCAATATTTTGAACGATGGTTCCCAGATCGGCATTATCGTGGTAGGTGGGGGAATCGGAGATACCATTATCATGCCCATTGATACAGCTACCAATGTCTTGGAGGCAGTAGAGATTCAAACTGCCCTTGTAGATGCTGGTATTGACCCGATTGGCGTGAATGACACAGTATACGCAGTCACTATCAGGTCAGATAGTCTCTGCTATCAGTTATTCGAAGCCAGTACAGGCGGGGATTATGTTTTCTATGTTGCCCATTTTGCTGCCCTGAATATTTACGGGAGTACCGGTGAAATGGTAGAGATGAAAACGGATGAAATGAGCCCGGAATTAATCGCTGGTCTATACGAACTTCCCGGTCCTGTTCCCACTATCAAAGGAAGATACGAATATACTCTCAGCGCGGGGACTTATCTGTTTGCTATTGCACGGCTGGAATCTACTACTAGCGATAATTTCCGTATTGCTATCAGGCGTGATTAATCAAATGACCTATTGCTAAGGGACTGAAGATATGAAGTTAAAAATTATAATACTTTGCATGCTCCTGCTATTTTCAGGTACGGCAACAGCTGAAACTGAATTCACTAAGTTGGCCCAAACTGGCTTCCAATTTCTTAGTGTGGTCTCAGATGCTCGTGGTGCGGCACTTGCAGGTGCTATGACCACAGTTCCATATGGGTCCGGGTCACTCTTTTTTAACCCGGCGGGTATGGCTGAGATGACTGCTGCAGTTGACATTATTGCAAGTCAGAACACCTGGTTTGCTGATATTAATCACACAACCCTAAGTATTGCCTTTAATCCTGGCAATAATAAGTATGGGGTTTTTGGGTTTACAGCCCAATCTGTAAATTATGGTGATATTCGAGGAACCATGAAATGGCAGCAGGATCCAGGTTGGGTAGAGACAGGCGTTATTACACCCTCAGCCATCAGTCTTGGTGCTGGTTATGCTACTCAGCTCTCAGATAAATTTTCAATTGGTGGGCAGATAAAATATGCAGCTCAACAGTTGGGGAAGGGTGTTGTGGAAATTCATCCTGTAAAACCTAACCTAAGTGACAGCTTGGACGTTAGGAAGTTTACTACCAACGCGTATGCATTTGATTTTGGAACCCTTTTTAAAACTGGCGTCAAGGGGATCAGTTTTGGAATGAGTGTGCGCAATTTCTCAAATGAAATATCCTATATTGATGAGAATTTTCAACTGCCCCTTACCTTTGCAATGGGATTGTCCATGGATCTGGTGAATCTGGTTCCAAAATTCGATAGTGCCCATTCATTAATGCTCAGTGTAGATGCGGTTCATCCTCGTTCATATCCTGAGTATCTAAATGTGGGACTGGAATATGAACTTCTGGATATGCTCTATCTGCGCTATGGATTTTTGCACAACAGAGATGAGCGCAGTTCGTCATTCGGATTTGGTGTGTCAAGATTTGGCTTGGGTATTGACTATGCTTATATCCCATTTGGCATTCTGGATGAGGTTCAAATGATCACGGTAAGATTTACGTATTAAGACATATCAAATTCGTATGATTTGGAGATATAGATTTATGAGAACACAAACAAAGTCACTTCGCTTGATTATCAGTCTTGTCTTATTCACGTTTATTGCCTGTGAATATGAGGACTATCCGGATCCAATTTGGGACGAAAATGATGCTGGGAGTCCGACGCCTACGATCACAAGTATCGATCCTCCATCTCTTGCCTATGAAGGCATTACCGAGGTAACGATCACAGGGGCGAATTATTCAGCTATTCTGACTCAAAATCAGGTGACCTTTAATGGGGTCATAGCTGAGATCGATCCTACATCAACAGCAGCTGCTTTGAAAGTCACAGTACCAGTTGTTATTAACGATGATGCACTCAATGCCCTTGATTCGGTGAAGATCCTTGTTGCAGTTCAGGGTGCTTATGCCGGTGCCCTCTACGCCCAGGACTTTAGGGTCGAAAGAGCTGTAATTGAGTGGGGAGGGTTCGTCGGTGAGTTACCTGAGAAAAAGCCAAACGCAGTTGCCTGCGACACAGATGAAAATGTTTTTGTAGCAGCGGGAGATAAAATATTATATAAAATTGACTCTACTGGCGTCAGGACGGAGTTTGGTACAGGTTTGAGTACGCTTACAAACGATTTGAGAGTAGGTCCAGGAGGTTTTATATATTTTACTCGAAATATTCCATATGTATACAGATTTGATCCAGCTGGAGGCGCCGCTGTTAGATGGCATAAAGTTGGAGCTAGAATCGGATGTCTAGATTTTAATAGTGATCAAGACATATACTGCGGTGGAGATAACGATTCATTGTACATCGTAAATATCGCGAATGAGGTGAACCACGGGGTCGCTCCAGCTGTGGACTATGTTTACACAAGTCTACGTGTTTATGATGGCTATGTGTATGTTGCTGGGGAATATGATGGGAGTGATGTAAATGTTACCGTTACTCAGGGAATCTGGAGACATGAAATATTACCAGGCTCTGATACGCTGGGAACGAAGGAATTAGTATATGATTTCGCAGATAACAGCTATTCACTCGATCAGGATATACTCTCTATGGCAGTAAATTCTGATGGGCTGTTTTATCTGGGCTTAAGTGCAGGCACTGGTCCTGCCATGCTAACACTTGACTTGACATCTATGGAGGTTCAGCCTTTCTATGATGCAGTCATGACAGCACCCACAACCAGCCTAACCTGGGGAAATGGGAATAAAATATATTGTGCACGCTATTCTGCATCGGCCACAGAGCAAAATCCAAATGCAGTTCTGAAAATTGCACAGACAAACATTAGCGCCCCGTATTATGGTCGGGACTAATAAATAAATAGTAAATCATGCGTTGAATATTTAATATATTCGACACTAAACAATTACTAAGGAGGTAATGCATGAAAAGAACGATAGTTATAATGCTCGCTTTGAGCATACTTGCTTTCGCAGCTTACGGACAGGTAGGATGGGGTTGGCAGGGAGGATTCTCAGAACGCGCCGATACACTACGTACCGAAGGACACGGTATTGCAGTGGATGGAGCAGGAAATATATGGTATCAACCATATTACAGTACCGAATTCTTCTTGGAAGACACAGGTAGTGGAACAGCAGATTCTGAACATTGGCACAGAGGCGTCTATGTCTTTAATCCCGATGGTACTGAACTTTCTTTCTCACCCATAACGACCGTAACATATGGTTCACAAACAGATACTCTTTTTAACAGTGCCCGTGGTTTACGTACTGATATGAATGGTGATGTTGTTATCGCAACATGGTGGGAGTATTATCGCATCAATCATTTGACTGGTGCAGGTATGGATCATCTATTACCAGAAGATTCAGTTACTGTCACAGCTCCTGCCTTTACTGCTGATAACGAAATGATTGTTCAGTATGTTACACCAGGAGATGGAGTTGATATTTATAATGCTGATTGGTCGCATCTAGATAAAGCTATTATTGGCGACGACGCTCCTTCATATTCTAGGACGATTGAAGTGGCCAAGGATGGATCGGCTATCTATCGCACCGCCTATAGCTCTAGCATTGGATTTGTGAGATATAATAGTTCTGATGGTACTATTTATGGTGATTTTAATTCATCCAAAGACACGCTAGCGGTAGGTTTGCAAGTTGCTTCCACTGCATGGCAACCAGTCACGAATTATCTCTGGGGTGGTAGCAACGGTGGTAATGGATGGACATGGGGTGCACACTTTGCCTTCGATCCTGCCAATGACTTTGCTCTCGTTGATAGTATTGTTATCCCTAGTATAGTAGGTACTGGAAATCCTCGCGGTATTGCATTTGATGCTCTAGGAACTACAGCATATCTTACATTTTTTGGCGGTGCTGATCTCCCAATTTATGAAGTTAAAAAGGGTGCTGTTGGTGTCTGGGAACATACAGGAACATTTGTTTCCGGATATTCAATGAAAGCTAACTACCCGAACCCTTTCAACCCAAGTACAAAACTTGATGTTGCTATGAAAGAAGCCGGCGTAGCCGATCTGCGTGTATATGACCTACGTGGTGCTGAGGTTGCTGTGTTGAATAGCAGCTATCTCTCAGCTGGTGACCATAGCTTTACCTTTAATGGTAATAACCTGGCCGCAGGCGTTTACATCGCAAAATTTATGGTTAATGGAGCCATGTATACTCAAAACATGACTCTTATTAAATAAAGTTCTCTTTATTGCGATATCAAAAGGGGCTGTTTTCAGCCCCTTTTGATATCTAGTATTTTTAGGGAAGTCCATACCCAACCCTGTTCCGTCTTTGCGAGGAGAGGAGCGACGAAGCAATCTCACAACTCTTAGCATGCTATAATCTGAGATCGCCACGCCTTTCAGGCTCGCGAAGACGAATCGTGGGAAATCGTTAACAAACCCTGTTCCGTGTTTGCGAGGAGAGGAGCGACGAAGCAATCTCACAACTCTCAGCATGCAATAATCTGAGATCGCCACCCCTTTCAGGCTCGCGAAGACGAATCGTTGGAAATCGTTAACAAACCCTCTTCCGTCTTTGCGAGGAGAGGAGCGACGAAGCAATCTCACAACTCTCAGCATGCAATAATCTGAGATCGCCACGCCTTTCAGGCTCGCGAAGACGAATCGTGGGAAATCGTTAACAAACCCTGTTCCGTCTTTGCGAGGAGAGGAGCGACGAAGCAATCTCACAACTCTCAGCATGCAATAATCTGAGATCGCCACGCCTTTCAGACTCGTGAAGACGAAAAATTAGTATTCACCAATATTCACCTTGAGTCTTATCAGAAGAGCAGCAAATGGGAAAACCGCCTGTGCAGGGTATTCTATATCACATTATCTGTGATTCCCCAATGATTACTATATGCCTCCCACTCACAACTTCTTAGATTCTAAGACCTAATAATTGGAGTCTCGCATGAAAAAAAACATGATCATCCTCATAAGCCTAATATTTCTGAGTTTATCGGCATTTACCCAGGATACAAATGACGAATGGAGAGCCACCTGGGTCATCACCTGGAATTACTTCCCCAGTGGTCCTACAACGGTAGAGAATGACAAAGCTCGCATACGAAAGATCATGGATGATCATCAAGCTGCCAATATGAATGCTGTTCTATGGCAGGCGAGACAAAGTGGTACGGCTTATTACAATTCTTCGTATGAACCTTGGGGCTCATATGCCGATGGTTCATATCCTGGATTTGACCCACTGGAATATGCTGTTGAGCAAGCCCATCTCCGGGGAATGGAAATTCATGCTTGGTTCAATGCCTTCCACGCTGCAAGTACTGCATCCGGGACTCCTGCTGGGGATCACCCGGACTGGGTATGCCGGGATGGAGATGGGAATCCCATGCCACGTAGCCGGGCGCTTTCACCAGGTATGCAGGATGTTCGCGATTATACTCTTAATGTGGCCATGGAACTTGTCAATAATTATGATATCGATGGTTTGCATCTGGATTATATCCGTTGGAATGAATACAATACGACCAATATTAATGCTCCACCCTCTATAAATTCCCTCGTCCAGGAGCGCCCTTTCGATGGCGACTTCGATGAAGCCCTTATCAGCGCTGTTGCCGCTCCAGATCCAAATAGATACTTATATGATATTGACCACCCTTATTCAGGAGGAATTCCCAGTGGATATGCCTCCTGGGAGGACTACTGGAGAGCTTCTGTTACAGATTTTGTAGTTGCCTTGCACGACTCCATTCAGGATGTCAAACCCTGGGTACGCCTTTCACCCGCTGCTTTAGGGAAATATAATTGGAGTTCCTGGCAAGGCTATGGCTATGTATATCAGGATGCAGCTCTTTGGTTTAATGAGGGATACATAGATCAGCTAACTCCTATGATGTATCATTGGACAAGCCAGCTAAGTTTTAATGATGCATTGCGCTTGTGGGGAGAAAATCTCACAAAGGGGATCAATGAGGGAAATATGTTCACTGCTGGTCCCGGATCATATATGTTCGAGGATTATGGTGTCTGGAATAATCATCCCTCTGTTGTAGCGGGAGCTCGGACTAAATCCTGGGTGGACGGTTTCCAATTCTTTAGCTATGGGAGCTGGCGAGATAAGGAGTATTGGGACTATGCTGGTGATACCTTCTTCTCTCGGAGAACCAAGGTTCGAGATACTGGAAGAATTGTTGCAACAACACCAGTAACACCAGTCATCAGTCTTCAAAAATTGGATCCCCTGCAATACGAAATCATGGTGACCCCTCCAAGTGGTCTTAGCGAGAAGCAATGGTTCGTGATCTATAGAGACGCCTTGGATAGTATTGATCAGGATCAATCGACTATTGTTGACATTCATTTCGGTCAGAATGAATACAGTTTCACCGATGTTTTTAGCGGGGATCAGGACCACAATGCCGCCTACTATTATGGTGCAACAATGTTGGATAGATATTGGAACGAATCCTTAACATCCAATCTAGAGGTCTCTGACCCCTTGCCCTCAGCACCCCCGCGGGTGATGACTTTTTCGCCTGCAGATAGTGATCTTGTTGGAGTAACTGAACTGATCGATATTCATTTTTCTAAAGCGATGGATATTTCAAGTGTTGAGGCGAATCTCAGCATAGTCCCATCAGCAAGTTTTATTGAATATCGATGGACAGATGATAATCACAGGCTGCGTCTCAATGTCGATGGAAATTTTGAATATGGTACAAGCTATGTAATTACGTTGGGATCTGGTGCCATGGATATCAATGGAGTTGCCTTTGATGGAAATGGGGATGGAGTTCCAGGTGACGCCTACACCTCGACATTTAGAACCTATGACGTAGATAATCTGGCTCCCGAGTTACTCAGTAATATTCCCAGTCTGGATGTGAGCAATGAACATATCGATACTCACGCCAATTTCAGTTTCAAATTTGATGAACTTTTAGATCCAGAGACTGTGAATGAGACCAGCATCACAATGTGGTCCGAGGGGACTCAGCTCGCCGTAAAGCCAGTTCACTCTGCAAATGAAACGCGGTCTATTATTGATGTGAGAGCAGAGGATTTGCTGGAACCGGGCGATGTTTATGAAATCCATCTTGGAACTGGAATTACAGATACCAGCGGTAATGCGTTTACGGGCTATGTGTATGGTCCTTTTATGACTGAGCGCGAAGCATATAGTGAAATTCTAATGATCGATGACTTAAGGGGAGCAAGTGGAATATGGGAATGGCCAGGCTACAGTGGAACCACCCATGGCTTAAAAGCTCCTGCGACTTCGACACTATTTGAATACACAAGTTTGGTGTACCTCCCGGCATCTTCCCTGTTAGCATCTCGACGGAAGTCAGCCCTCCTGGAATACTATTGGGATCCCAGCTACGATGAGATCGAAGGTGCTTTTATGATTCGAGAATACCTGGCAGGGGGGGATGCCCGCGATGTGACGTTTGATAAAAACAACATATTGCAGTGCTTTGTATATGGAGATAACAGCCTCAATTTACTCAGAATTGCCCTTGATGAAAAAACGGGCTCAGGAATTTGGTCAAATCATGAGGTCACAACCTGGGTCACCGTTAATTGGGAAGGGTGGAAACTGATTGAGTGGGATCTCACAGATCCAAACATTGTGGGCTCCTGGATCGGAAATGAAAAACTGGATGGTGCTGCTTATCGCATTGATAGTTTTCAGTTAACTTATGATCAGGTAAATGGCGATTCACTTGGGCGGATCTATTTTGATGAACTTCGGGTTGTGAAGAAGATCTCAACAGTGGACACACAGGACGATTTCGCTGAGATGCAACCTACAGAGGTCAGTCTGAACCAGAATTATCCAAATCCATTTAACCCTGAAACACAGATCAGTTTCGCATTGCCCATGGCGATGCAGGCACGTCTGGCAGTGTATGATGTGCGGGGTCGGGAAGTTGTCAGCCTCATCGACCAGCAGATGCATGCCGGTGTGCATAAATTGAGTTTCAATGGCAGTGATCTGGCGGCAGGTGTCTATCTCCTGCGGCTGGAAACACAGATGGGTAATGAAGTCAAAAGGATGCTCCTGCTAAAATAAGGGGTTTACCGACATAAACTGAGATTGGGAATGTATTGAAAACTGTACTCCGTTTTGTTTTACCCGTGATCATATTCACGACCTTATGTTGGAGCTCGGAATCGCCAAAGCGTGAAATGCGTGCAGCCTGGGTTGCCACGGCGGCACCTGATTTTCCAATATCTTCCACCACCGCGGGTCAGCAGAATGAGATTAAAGCCTTACTGAATACCCTTAAAGACGCCGGTTTTAATGCAGTAATATTTCAGATACGTCCCGGCTGTGATGCTTTCTATGCATCGAGCTATGAACCCTGGTCCCATCTTCTTACTGGGTCCTCTGGGAGAGCGCCATCGCCATTCTATGATCCCCTTGAATATTTTATCAAAGAAGCTCATGCAAGGGGCATGGAATTGCATGCCTGGTTCAATCCCTTCAGGCTGACGACAAGTAGCCTGACCAGCTTACACTCAACCCATATCTACAATGAACATCCCGAGTGGAAAATGAATCACGCTACGAAAATGCTGGATCCAGGGAAACAAGCCGTTCGTGATTACACCGTAGACGTATTTATGGATGTGGTTAATCGCTATGACATCGATGCCGTCCATATGGATGATTATTTCTACCCCTACGACGGTATGAGTACGTCGAGCCCGGAGGACGCAGCGACCTTTGCAGCCGAGTCAAGAGGCTTTACCAATATTGAAAACTGGCGCAGAGACAATGTAAATCGATTTATGGAAGCCCTCTATGATAGTATCCAGACTCAAAAACCATGGGTAAAACTTGGTGTATCACCCTTTGGTATCTGGAAATACAATGTTCCGGCTGGCATTGTTGGACTGAGCTCATACTCAGATATTTTTGCAGATCCAATTGCCTGGTTGAACGATGGTAGCATTGACTATTTAACCCCACAACTCTATTGGTCTTTTGGCGGCGGACAGGATTACAACAAGCTCATGCCCTGGTGGGCCAGCCAAGTGAATGCGGTTGATCGTCATCTTTATGTTGGTCAGGGTAATTATAAAATAAATAATTCAAGCTATGGGTGGCCTTCCGGGTGGAATGCCAATGAATTACCAAAACAAATACGTTTGAACAGGTCAACTGACGGGAGTCTTGGAAGTGTTCATTTTCGACTGAGAAATGGCCTATTTAACAATCCAAAGGGATTTATGGACTCGCTTAAAACTGATCTTTACCTCCGCAAGGCTTTAATACCTGCCATGTCCTTCAAGGATGATATACCGCCCAATCCTCCAGTATTGCTTTTCTGGAATGGGGATGGGGGACACCGGTTGGTCTGGGATGCACCGTCTGTTGCAAGTGATGGTGACAATGCCCATGAGTATGTAGTTTATCGCTCCGAGACCAATCCCGTTGACGTCAGCCTGGCATCAAACATCCTGGACGTTATTCCTGCATCTTTGACGACTTATTTGGATGAAACAAGCGGTGAATTCTACTATGCTCTAAGCGCATTGGATAGATTGAAAAACGAAAGCCCGGCTATCCAGGGTATTGTCTCCATAGATGAGATTGCCCATCTTCCCGAAGCATTTCAATTGTACCCCAACTTTCCTAACCCGTTTAACCCGTCTACACAGATCAGAATAGATATTGGAGAAGCCCAGTATATTAATTTGGCCGTATACGATATCCGTGGGCAGCATATTCGAGATATCTTCCAGGGTTATATAGGTTCCGGCAATCACCAATTCGAGTTCAATAGCAGGGGTTCGGATGGGTCTGTTCTGGCAGCAGGCGTCTATTTACTGCGCTTTGATACTGAGCACGGCAGTCAGACGCAACGTATGTTGTTGCTGAAGTAAGTTCCACCAAAATCAAAAACCGTTAAAACGGTTTATCATAATCCAGTTTCGTTAAATACCCAACTGAAGTTGGGTATTAATGTTTAATTGGTATGTGGAATTTACACATTAGCCACCAATTTATTTAATGGTTACCCAGTAGCACACGACTTTCCTGCCGAGCCATAGCTCAAAGAGCGACGGTTGGAGTCGTGTGATCGTTAAGTTTGATTGAAGAATAACCGTTTCAACGGTTTTAAGAAATTTTGATTATTACCACATTAAATAATGCACTAGCATAAAGATCAACCCGGCGGATAGCGTACCCGCTACATTTACCCAGTCGTTGTCGAACCATCGAAATCCTGAGACATGTCGAGTCTCCTGACCACAATGAGCCAATTTCTCAGTTGGTTTTTTACAATCTACACATTGAAACTTCGCCTGAATACTGGCCCCCAGAATACTATCAATGATACTCCCAAAGAAGCCGGAGAGAACGATGAGGATGATTAAATCCCTATCCATCTCAATGGAGCCTAAAAGAACTGCGATTAAGGCAATCACAGTCGCGCCAATAAGACCACCCAGGGTTCCGATGAGGGAAACACCTCCTGAATAGCCTTTTTCAACCCGTTTCCAGGTGAGAATGTTCAGGGGCAGCTTTTTGCTATAACTCCCGATCTCAGTTTCCCAGGTATCAGCAGTTGCGGCTGCCAGGGAAGCGAGAAAGCCCCAATAAAGCCAGTCAATCCTAAAATTGGTGATATACCAGACCAAGGCGAAAATGAGAGGAATGCCACCATTTGCGTACACCTGAACAATATCTCTCTGTGAACCTTTGGATGAGACCGCATCTTTTGGTGAGGAACGATCCGATATCTTTGAAAGTAGGCTGGACAAAACAAAAAATCCAATGAGGGGCAGCATGGTTGCCCAACCACCCGTTCCAAACATGAATACACCTAATAGAAAGGCTCCAAAGCCACCGCTCACACTCAAAGATTTTAATTTAAAGGCACCATATCCCAATACGGCTGAAAATGAGAACCAGGTCATGAGGGTGATCAGCGTGCCATTTGCCAAATTGAAAAGATACATGTCCATTGCCAGGGCAGCAGCTAGGGTGAGCGTAAGGTTATCACTGCCACGCTTTGATACGGCCTCACCCAGCGTGGCCGCCAAAGAGGCGAAAAGTGCCATGGACACAAGATGAATGATGGGTAAGGGATCGGATGAGAGGAGATAGGTATATAAAGGGAAACTAAGAATGATAACGAGCACACTACTCAGAAAGAAGGCTATGCTGCCGGGCCAACTCTTTTTATCAAACCACAGAATAAATTTAGATTTTGAATTAACTTTCTCTCCCACCAGAGTTGCCAGTGTATCAGAGACTGCCAAAACCAACATGGATACGATAAAGATGATGATATTCCGATCCCAGAAGAAGAGAACCAGAATGGTGAAGGCAATGGGGAAGTAGACAGTTCCAAAAGAGACCCTATCCCTGGTGTGCATGCCTTTCAGGCTGCCCTTGCGGATAGCGACATAATTCAGAATAATGAAGATTACACCGAGGATGACCATGGGTGGTTTTGTCTGTAAGAAAAAGGGTGCGAGAGAGACAAGGATTCCCACCATGACGTGGACAAATTTCCTTGAAACTTCAGGTGGCATTTTCAAAATGTTTCTGGCAACTTCAGAAATGCCAATAAAAACCATGATGACCGTGAAGAAAGCCAAGAAGGCAATCCAGTCGTTGGGAAAATTAAAAAAAAGAGGCACAATAATATCCTTTCAGAAACATCTTTGATCCACTTTTAGTCTAATGTACATTGACGACGTACCAAGTCAAAATAGCAGGCTTTTTCAATTAAACAAAAATTTGTATGGTCATAAAAACAGACTGTCACTCTTTTGAATCCTGAGAAGAAAATCGAGGAAATGGAAGTTTATTAATTTGTATTAACAATGCCTGAGTAAGAATAATATTGATAAAAATAATAATGACAACAGTTGTCAAAGATCATCCAAATCCTTACCTACAATTAAAAAAACGCCTCATTTAATAAAAAGGATATTATCGAAAAGTGAACAAACTATATTCTCTTGAAAACAATTTAACAAAGGAGAAACGAATGAAGTCAAAGTTGCCTTTAATCGTCGCTATCGTTGACCGGCTGGCTGAGAATGGTGTCTCTATTTCCAAGCAAATGACTTTCGTAAAATAGCATTTGCATTTTTTAATTAAAACTTCGTTTCCAAAAAACGAGCGCTTTTATTATTTATTAAATAATACCTGTTTAGATAATTTATATAGTGAGATAAAACTATGAAGTTAAAAAGCTTACTGGTAGTCATGTTATGGTGTTCTACGGTGCTGGCCGGGACGACTGGAAAAATCAAAGGAATTGTTACTGACGAGGATGGCTCTGCACTACCTGGTGCTAACATTGTTATCGAACACACAATGATGGGCGCTTCAAGTGATGCTGATGGGAATTACTACATTCTAAATGTTCCTCCTGGAGAATACACTCTCAAAGTCATGATGATTGGGCACAGTACATTAGCAGTAGAGAAGGTCTTAGTTCTCAGCGATCTTACTACAGATGTCAATGCAAGACTAATAATGCAGGTATTGGAATCAGCAGAAACTGTAACGGTTACAGCGACTCGTTCCATGATTCAGAAAGATGCAACTGCCAGTGCGGCAATTATTGGAGCTGATGTTATTGAGGATTCCCCAATTGAATCTTTTCAAGCAATTGTTCAAACAAAGACCGGTGTTACTGTTGATGCTGGTGGAGCCCTACATTTTAGAGGCGGTCGTGCAAGTGAGGTAGCTTATCTCATTGATGGAATCCCAAATATTAATCCCTTCCATCAAGGATTGGGCGTCGATATCGCCACCAACGCCATTCAAGAATTATCAGTAATTACAGGCTCATTTGCCGCGGAATACGGGCAGGCAATGTCCGGAGTTGTCAACATCGTGACAAAAGATCCTAGCTATGACTATACAGGATCGCTCTCATTCATGGGCGGTGACATGCTGTCGAACTACAATATTGATGACAATGAAAAAATCAGGGAAGAGGTCAAACCTTACAACCTCAATAACTTGCAGGAGATCGAAGGTTCTTTCTCGGGACCCGTACCCTTTTTCAATGCTGTTAAATTTTTTACATCCCTGCGACATTTTAATCGAGAGGGTACACTCTTCGGTATTACAAAATATAATTCCCTCGAACAAAGACGTATAGCCATGGAGCGAGGAGATTCACTTGGTCTGCTACAGACTGAAGATGAGCAACAAGTCTTTTCCTTGAATCCAAATACAAAAATTAATGCCCAGGCTAAGGTTATCTACTACCTGAACAGGTCCCTGAAACTACAATATACTGCCCTATATGAAGATGACCAGTGGCGCAGCTATTCTCACTCACGTAGATTCATCCAAGATGGTCACTATCAGAATCATAAGAACGCGCTAAATCATATTTTGAAGCTAAATCACCAACTGAGTCAGAATACTTTTTACTCAATTGGCGTATCAAATACGAGTAATGAATATACCTATTCTTCCTATGACGATATAAATGATCCGCGTTATGTTTCAGCTGATTTTTATCGTCAAGATGACAATTATGAATTTTATACCGGTGGTACGAACAACGAAAGGTATAATCGTTTAATAATCACAAACCTGGTTCAAGCTCAGCTTACCATGCAGCTAGGCAGTCATCATGAAGTCAAGACTGGTTTTGATTTTAAAAAGCATGATTTCCAACTTGAGCAAAAATCCATTGAAGTTGACCACAGAGATGAACCATGGTACGATGTCAATAATAATGGCTCATATGATCTAGATGAACCCTTCAATGACATCAATGGAAATGGTATTTGGAATGATGCCACAGATATCAATGGTGACAATATTCCTGGCAACGCAATCCTACCAGAAGAAGACCTATACGCTAATGAATTTCACAATCAACCCACTGAATTTTCATTCTTCATACAGGATAAGATAGAACTTGAAGATTTGGCCTTGAACATTGGTCTACGTTATGACCACTACAATACCGATGGTAAAATTGCTCTTGACTGGAGTGATCCTCAGCCTGATCAGGTGAAGGATGCCACTATAAAAACTCAGATAAGCCCAAGATTCTCATTGGCTTTCCCTATCACATCTGAAGGTAAACTATTCTTTTCATACGGCCATTTCTTCCAAATGCCAGCATATAACTATCTATTTCAAAATGCTGAATTTAAAGTTCTGAAGGGGGTTATAAAAACTGACATCGGTAATGCTGATCTAAAACCACAAAAAACGATCAGCTACGAGGTTGGTTTGGAGCAGGCATTAACTGCGAACTCTGCCATATATTTAAAATTATTTTATCGAGATATGAGAAATTTACTGGGTCAGAAAGTTTATATCTTGCCCGGTGGCTCAGATTCATATGCTCTATTTATCAATAGAGATTGGGGAAATGTAAAAGGTATTACCGCATCCTTTGATCAGCGCATCTCAAATCTTATCTCTGGAGCAATCGATTACACCTACATGGTCGCCTCTGGAAACGCATCTGACCCAACCCAGGGTCGGAGTGATTATAGATATACTTCAGAACCTCTCAAACAAGTTGTCGCCCTTGATTGGGATCAGACACATGCATTCAGGTTTGTCATGAACATTGGAAAACCCGGGGATTGGCGTATTAGTTCCATTGGAAAAATTGAAACTGGATATCCCTATACACCCTCTGATGTAAATGCTACTGTTCAGGTTGCGGAGGAAAATTCAGCTCGCAAACCTACTCAGCAGAATCTGGATATTAATGCTTACAAAAACCTGAATATCAGTGGACTTAACGTCCAGGTTTTTGTCAAAGTTTACAATGTATTTGACTACGACAATCAAAATTATGTCTGGGATAGTTCAGGGAGTGCTGATTATTCACTTGGTAGATATGGTGATGAGGCAACTCCACAATGGATCAATAGACCGAATTGGTATTCTACACCACGTCGCGTCTACATGGGTATCAAATACGAATTCTAGGGAAGCAGATTATGCAAACAATGAAATATAGTAGATGGTTAAAATTGAATATTGTCCTGCTAATTTGCGCAAATATTCTAATAGCACAATCCATTGAGAGACCAGCAGGTCCAATGAAGTACTGGTCAAAGCAGGAATTTGAAACATACATGCAAGCTGTACAGGAATCCCAGTTGGCAAAATCTGGAGCGCATTCTGACAGAAAATTTGGCATGCATGCAGGGAACGCCATCAGAACACTTTTCTATAATTATGGTTCTATTGGAAGACCAAACACTGAGCCCTCTCTGGAGTGGCCAGCTTATTCAGGACATGGCTATGCCTATGAATTCGGCGCAATTGTCGGTGCAGAAGTGATAGACATTGATGGCGATACCATCATGTTTTTCTCTGATGGGATGCTTGACGGTGGAGAAAGCAGCCCAGGCTCTGAGGTCCGGGGTTGGGAACCACTTCCAGGTTATGCCAATGAAGCTGAAGAAGATATTGCCATCTCAAATAAGAACCAGACCTGGGGAGACCTTTTTCCAACAGATGCCGATGGATTCCTGACCTGGCCTGGCCAATATGGGAATGATGTAGTGGTCTCTGACTTTGAAAGCTACTACAAGATGGACGATAGATTTAATGACGAATATGAATATTTTCCGGTCCCTTCTGATTCATCCATTCGCGGTTTGGGCGTTGAGGTGACAGTGCGTGGTTACCAATACTCAGCCACCGTGGCTGAAGATATTATATTTTTCCAATATGAGGTAAAAAACGTCTCTGAGAAGAAACTCAACAAAGTTGTTCTGGGTATGATCGGTGATCCACACATTGGAGGTGGGAACGATTTCGCTGATGACTATGCGGGATTTATCGACAACTTTGGTCACGACAGTTGGACAGGCGAGCAGCTTGAAGTAGGGAGTATGGTTTATGCCTGGGATGAAGAAGGTTCAGGTAATGACTATAGTATCCCCTGGGCAGATCTGGGTTTTTTAGGCTTTAAGTTTTTAGAAAGTCCTGGCATTGCTGATGATAATATTGACAATGACGGTGATGGCATGACTGATGAAAGCCAGTTCGATGGTATAGATAATGATGGTGATTGGAATGCTACCGATGCTGAGGCAGCCCTTGACAAAGCTGAAGCGGATAACTACTGGGATGCAAAAATGTGGAATGGTGTGGACGATGATGGTGATGGTCGCATCGATGATTGGGGTGATTTGGATGGTAAATCCGATGATCTGAATGGCAATGGTGTTCCTGATATCGGAGAGCCAGATTTCGAAGAAGCTGATGGCGATGAGTCCGATATGATAGGTCTGACAAGTTTTTGGGCACCCATTTATGGGCAGGAGGAGGCCAACCAGGATGCACGAATGTGGGAAAGAATGACGCCTGGAACCTTTGCCACAGCAGAGGACATCGCCCAGGGACAGGATAATATTTTTATATATGGCTCGGGTTACTTTTCTCTGGATATTGGTCAAACAAAAAAATTCTCTATTGCATTAATCATGGGTAAAGGGAAAGATGATCTCATCGGGAATGCTCAGGTTGCAGATTGGATATATAAGTTAAATTATCAATTTACCCAACCACCTGCTAAACCAATAGTGGCAGCTATTCCGGGGAATAATAAAGTCACCCTTGTTTGGGCCGGGAACGCTGAATCTTCTATAGATGCTGTTATTGGCGAAGATTTCGAAGGCTATAAGATATATCGCAGCCTGGTAAAAGGTGAATGGGGCAAAGAGATCACCAATAATCAAGGAATTGGAGTTGGTTATATTCCAATCGCTCAGTTTGATTATGATAATGAGTATGAGGGCCCCCATTCCTTACCATCCTCTGAAGGCTACCATTTTGATATGGGTAACAATAGTGGACTGTACCGGTCATTCGTGGACTCAAATCTGGTAAATGGTTTGACCTATTACTATGCGGTTACATCATATGATAGAGGGAGTATTAGCGGAAATTTAGCTCCCTTGGAATGTTCCCGATCATTTGGCGAAGTAAATGTAGTTGAAGTCATTCCCAACGGTCCGGTTGCAGGCTACAATCCTGCAAGTGTTACTGTTGATCACGTCGAAGGATATGCAGATGCGATTTTTGAAGTCGCACTCCTTGACTATGTTAGTCTTGACTCCAGCGATGTTTATGATGTCCGATTATCTCCATCTGGGAATATTGTGAATATTTACGCAGAGCGAATAGATGCCAACAATGATACTACAGTGCTCTGGGAACAGATGTCAATGAACGAATTAGACAAGGGTTGGAATCAGGTGCTGCCATTGGGTCCCTATGAGGTATCCATACTCGATCTAGCCGCTACACAGCTGGATTCTTTGGTATGGGTAGGAGATGATGATGCGACCGTATCAGGTCCATTTGATTTTTCTTATGTGATCAGCAAATATGGGGGGTCAGCTTATCCTCGTGATGTTGTCATTGAATTTTTTGATGATTACGCTGATACATCAGTATTCTTCAATCCTCTACCCCTGCGCTTTAAGATCACCAATGTTGACGATGACGAGCAACTCGATGTGATCTTTGAGGACAATGATGCTGATGGTGAGGTCAGTGTAGGAGATAACATTACACCTATCTGGGGGGGGTCAAAAGCCACCTGGGATGTGAAAATCGATTCTCTACATATGACTCCACCAGCTGGTTCTAAGCTGAAATTCTTTACCTCGAAAAAATTCTGTTCTCTTGGTTCTACAGACCATTATAGAATCAAATTTTCGACCCCGACCATCGATGAAGGAAAATTATCCTCTGAAATGGAGAGGATCAGCGTCGTTCCCAACCCCTATGTAGCATCATCAAGTTTTGAAGTTGCACCTCCGGCTGTATTCTCTATGGGCAGGGGTGAGAGGCGGGTTGACTTCATCCACTTACCGCAAGTCTGTACGATAAATATATATACAATTGCTGGTGATCATGTTAAAACAATTGAACATAGTGGAACAATGTTCGATGGCAGTAAATCTTGGAATTTACTAAACAGTGAAGATCAAGATATTGCCGCTGGATATTACTTATTCCATGTTGAGACTCCGGAAGGTGATGAACATATTGGTAGACTGGCGGTGATAAAATGAGAAATGTTAAAAACATAAGTGCTGTCCTCCTCATTCTCGCTTTCACAATCGGATATGCAGAAACCATCACAAAAGCTGGTACGACTGCTGGTCAATTCTTTAAAATTGGCATGAGTGCCCGTGGGACTGGTATGGGTGAGGCTGCAACCGCCATTGTGTCAGACGGATCCGCCATTTTCTGGAACCCGGCTGGTCTTGCTTATGTCACGACTGGAGAGATATCAGTGGGTCATCTCGAATGGTTGGCAGGGATTAAAAGCAGTAACCTGACATTTTCCTATCCAATCCCTAATCTGGGGACGCTCGGTCTTTATGCAGTCTCTTTGTCTGTACCCCAGGATGAAGTCACTACTGTTTCTCAACCTGAAGGGACGGGAGAGTTCTTCGATGGTGGTGATTTCTCAGTTGGGATCGCTTTTGCCAAGAAAGTGACGGATCGGTTTTCCTTCGGTGTAACGGCAAAATTATTACAGGAAAGAATCTGGACCATGTCTGCTTCATCCATGGCAGTTGATGTTGGTTCTATTTATCACTCGAATTGGAGGAATTTCAGGATCGGATTCGTACTACGGAACTACGGAACAGCCATGAAGTTCTCTGGACGGGCAAATCTGGTAACCACAGATCCAGATCCTGTTATTGATGGAAATAATGAGTTTATTCGTGCTGAACTTGAACTGGACGAGTGGGACCTTCCTATGCACTTGACGACAAGTTTTGCTATTGACCTTATTGCTATTGCGAATTTTAAATCAGTCCTGGCTGTCGATATGGTCCATCCCAATGATAACCTAGAGTTCTTCAACGTGGGTGCAGAGTTTACCTTTATTGATATGCTATTCCTTAGAGGTGGTATGCGCCACATGGGACAAGAGAATCCTATTGGTACGAGCGCATTCGGAGGTGGCGTAAGAGTACCATTTGGTGGAAACCAACTGAGCCTGGACTATTCGCTTACAGATTATGGACCTTTCAAGAACGTCAGCCAGTTCTCACTGCAATACGGATTTTGATGAGATTCTATCGATAATTGAATGAAAATAAAGGCTACTCACCTGGGTAGCCTTTATTTTATTTTATAGAAATCAGTTCGGAGTGATATCGAAAAAATTTCATACTCAGATCTCTTATTGATCGATCATTTAAAGGAAGCACCAAATGAAAACATGGGGAACAACTTTACTCATCTTGCTGAGCCTATTCATCAGCAGTGCTTTAGCCACAGGCTTGAATCATTTGATCAAGCTGGATGAGTCAGCATCATCCTGGATCGTTCACGATGGGACACCTATCTATTATACCGCAGTGAATGGCCTGCATTACAGACTTGCTGATCATGTGGTGACAAAGATGAGCTATTATGATCCTGATATTGTTTTTGGCCTTTCTCCCCAAGCCGAGTATCGTCTGATCTCCCATTTGGAATCCATGGAGCAGGTCAAAGAGGGTAAGCGCTATTCCAATTACTTTGTGATCAATAAATACGATGAATTGATGTACAAGATCAGCAGATGGACAGGAAGCGATCTCAAGGCCCCTGTTGCCGCTGTATCAGATCAGGGAGTTCTAGCCCTTGTAGACCCCATTTCAGCCCAAATATCCCTATATCAGGAGGGGGAGATCCTGGCGGAGACACAACTTTACGGGACAAACAGTGATTACAGCCTGGAACGAAAGGTCCGTGTGCAATGGCAAAATGATCGCTGCTATGTTCTCATTGAAAGACCGGGTGAGAATGGATCGGCCCCAGGGAATGTGATTTTTATCAGCTTGAATGCTCAGGGACTCGACCAAATCACCAAAATATTGCCATTTACCTATTTGCAGCAGATCGTCATTAAAAACAATCGATTCTTTATCAGCGGATATTCCTATAGCCCAGCAGCACAAAAAATGAGTCCGCTTATCCTGGAAACTGACTTTCAGGGAAATGTACTCTGGACAAATGAAAATTTCGGTCATGAGTTGGTAGTCTCCGAGAATGCCAAGTTCCTGGCGGCGCGCAGTAGTCATTCCAAACTCATGCTCTTCGATCTAGAAAATGAGCGAGTTGAGGAAATAAGCTTTATGCAGGATGGCAAGGCTGCATTGGGTCTAAGCGTTGATAATACAGGAAAGACGGCCCTTATTCGGGTTAATAGTGACTTTTTTGTTAAGAGAAACACCTATTTTTCAGAAGTTTTCTTTCCCGAGAGCGGTGAATCCCTCGAGGTGCAAATGGATCCAAAATATCCCCACATGTTTCAACTGCATTCAGATGGTAATCAATTCTATCTGGGAACCAAACATGAGTGGCTGGAGCTCAGTGAATGAGGTTAGCACTCCTGCTCATTGGGTTATTTCCATTAAATCTCTCTGCCCAGATCAATAATTTTCAATGGCCCATCGCTTCTGTCGATCAGCAGCATCGTATTTCAGCGACTTTCGATGAATTCAGAGATACGGAACCCTCAGATCATTTTCACAATGGCACAGACATGCCCCTGACAGCTGGGGGCAACGTCTTGAGCATCATGGCTGGCTTAGTCACAGATAAGGGCTCAGACTGGATACGTGTTGAAGATTTCGCCTATGTGCACGTTATTCCGCTCACCGGATTGGACATTGGTCAAACTGTTTCCAAGAGCGCGGTTGTGGGACACACCGATAGTTATGCTCACATTCATTTGAATTATGGGGGAGGAGCCAGTGGGCATCCTTTGGGAAATCCCTTACTTCCAGGAAAGATCACACCATTCACTGATCCCTATCACCCGCGATCACCCATAATCGAGTTCGTCAAGGATGGTACCTTTACAAAATTTCCCACCAACGCCCTAAGCGGCAGGGTGGATATCATCGCCCAGGCCGCTGACACTACCGATCTACTATCCAGTATTGATAAGAACAATGGTGTCTACAAGATTGGGTGGGCACTCTATAGTGAAGATAAAAACTCCGTAGTTGAAGGCCCATACTATTGGTTCGAAGCCAACGCATATTACTCAAATTCATACGTTCACAACAGATATGCTCCAGGCTCCACAACCAGCATCTATAAGCATATTGTAACCAATAGACCATCCTCGAATGGGTATCTGGATTGTACTATCCATCCACCGGGAAACTATAATATTGCAGTTTTCAGCGTCGATACCCGTAACAATTGGGATACGACTTTCGTACCCGTGCGCTTAAGCGATCAAGACCTTTTACCACCCGGTCAACCCATATTAAATTTTGTTGGGGGAATTGAGGGTGGGGGACTACGAATAGACTGGACACCACCTACAGCTTCTGATCTTGCCGGTTATATCTTGGAATTCTCATTTGGTGATGGAAACTGGTCATCCAATCATGGACCTGATATACTCACGCCTGATCTGACAAGCTATACCATCACTGGCTTTCCGCTGGGGGAATACGTTGAATTCAGGCTGGCTGCCGTAGATAGTGCCTCTATCCCAAATCGCAGCGAATATTCAGATACATATCCAGTTATAATAAGAGGAGGTGTGGGGGCAATGCTCATCGTGGATGGCTTTGATAGAATCACTGGCTCATGGACCAAGAATCAGCACGATTTTGCGACCTACTACGCAAAAGCCATCGCAAATGCTATTGATTGGGCGGCAATTACCACAGTTAGTAACGAATGGGTCACAGCCGGCGGAGAGCTTGGGAATTATTATAAAGTGTTTTGGTTCATGGGTGATGACAGTCGTACAGATGAAAGCTTTAGCTCTGCGGAGCAGACAATAATAAAAGCCTATTTGGCTAATGGGGGAGGTCTATTTGCCTCAGGCTCCGAGATCGCCTACGATCTCAGTGCTGGAACACAGGTTGATATCGATTTTATGCAGCAAACACTCCATATTGATTATGCCGGTGATGACGCCGCCAATTTGCATGTGAATGGATTCGAATTTTATTTCTCTGGCTTAAGCTTTAATTATGGTGCTGCTCCTTACCTCGAAGACTGGCCGGATCACTTTTATACATCGAATGATGGAGAGGTCATCCTCAAATACGGAAATAATCTTGTGGCAGGTGTAGGATATAAGCCGACTGTAAAGGCTGAAACGATGGTGTTAGGGTTCCCTTTCGAGACAATAGATACAGAGGAATCTCGAACAGCTTTGATGAAAAAGTCCCTCAGCTATTTTGATATTCCGTCTGATATCAATGGAATACAAGTACCTGTAACCAGCAGTATATCAGCCATATATCCCAATCTATTTAATGCATCAGTTAATATTAGATATCAACTGGGGCAGAGTAGTGAATCAAGCATTACAATTTTCGATATTCGAGGTAAATTGGTCTATGAAGAACACTGGGCAATGCAGGACGTGGGAGAGCATAGCTGGCAGTGGAATGCCAGAGATTCACAGGGTAGACCCATGGCAAGTGGTGCCTATATTCTCCGAATTACGCCGAATTCTGGCAAAGTCCTAAGTGGGAAATTGCTCTTGTTGAAGTGATCATGAAAAATCAAGCACTTAATATTATTCTATTTGTCTCCATGCTGACGGGCGTCAGGGCGGACACTCTGAGTGTTCAACCCTATGCTCATTGGACATTCGAAACGGCTGTAGAGCAAATTGTCTTTCTGGAAAGTGGACCAGGTTACCCGATTTATATGATTCGAACGGAAGATGAGATCACCCTTTTTGATCACGAGGGAGAGGAACTCAGGAAGATTTACCGCGCCGAAGAGGATGAATTCGTCATTAATAATGCCCGTACAGGATTTATGCTGGTTCAAAATCAACCAGTCGCTGAATCTGATCGAGAGGAGCATCTCTACTCGTTTCAGGTGTTCAACTCACAAGGGGCGCCGGACTACACAACTATCTATAAAGCTGATTACACCAATGGTGAATTGGTCTACCAGCTCACCGATAAGCGCGGAATAATGCTTACAGAAAAAGGCAAACCCTGGCTTCTGGAATTAAGTGGGGATGACACCTTGTTATACATCGATTCAGTGCAACCCGAAAAAATTGCTGAATGCGAGCCCTTTGTACTGGCATCAACACTCAAACTGGACAATGAAATAATCACTGCTGCAACGTGTTTACCTAAGGATAGTCTTGACCCAACCACTGTTGAACTCAGGATCTGGAATGGAAACGTTCCGCTCAGAGAGTCATTCAGAGTTGATGGTGAGTTGCACGGGGTACAGGGCATTCCCGGTTCCGACTACTTTTTTTTAGAACTCGACCATGGTGATGAATCATCCCTGACCCTCATTAATCGCAGCAAGGCCATCACAAGCTATCCATGGAAGAGTTGGGAAATAAGGTCTCTGGGACAGGAGGAAGCATTTATCATCTCTGAAACTGATCTGAATGTGATCAATTTGGGCGATGGTGCTTTATCAGCGACCTACCATCCCATTGAACTCAGAGGTATCAGTGATGCCGCCTACATGCGGGAATGGGGAATATTCTTGTATTTACGCTATAATTTGTTTTTTAACAGAGATGGGAAGCAAGCCTTCCGCAACTTCGTATTGGAGGGTGTGGACAGATCCGGTCAGCTCGTTCATCGGAGTTCATTTGGCACCTGGAGTACGATTCTACCAAAAATATCACCAGTTGGTATAGATAAATTTGCAATTCATATCCACAATTCGGTTTTTCTCTATGAGATTACCGACCAGCCATACTGATATTCAAAAATACAAGTCTCACATTAAGGAGTAACTCTTGCATATAAAATATATCGTTTCTCCGATTTCCATCATGGCTCTGATCGCCTGTAGCACCCAACAGGAGACGATCAGGGAGGAGAAGCCATTCGGTTTGTCCAATGTTGAGCAATTGACATTTGAGGGAGACAATGGAGAGGCTTATTGGGGTCCTGATGGTAAACAGATCATCTTTCAGAGCAAACGTGATGGACATGGATGTGATAAGATTTACATCATGAATGCTGATGGTTCAAATCAGCACATAGTCAGTCCTGATGGGAAATTTATGGCTTTCGCCTCAAATCGCGATGCTGAAAATCCAAGAGCAACGCATATCTTCAAGGCCGAATGGAACGATTAACAGAAACCATTTATTTGGTCACCCTGAGCAGGGCGAAGGATCTTGATCCTTTAGCAGAGCTATTCCAGCACAGAGGATCAAAATTCTTCTTAAAATATCAGAATGAGTAAAATGCAAAGGTTGAGAGATTGGATAACTGGTTTTGCGCCTGCCAAGCCGTGGTACGTCATCCTGAGGTGTCACACTGCCCGTCAGGTCGTAGCCAAATGGCGTAGACAATATATGAAAAAGCAGCGTCCTTCCGGGTTAATTTTGGTTTGCCAACGTTAATTAGCCAGGAAGGAGGCGCTGCATCATGAAATATATAGGTATGGATGCCCATAGTAAAAACAGTT